>Ga0209000_1000111_pt1 | contig 109633 bp, 106 predicted proteins | sample RifGroD2_FD_183998 | JGI IMG/M metagenome (GOLD analysis project Ga0209000, IMG submission 183998) | Groundwater microbial communities from Rifle, Colorado, USA - Groundwater D2 (SPAdes) (version 2) | ecosystem: Environmental > Aquatic > Deep subsurface > Groundwater | place: Rifle, Colorado...
ACACCTCTAATGATCCCTATAAAGAGATTATAATATAGGGACTTCTCTTGTTAAATGTTTAGTCTATAGATCAATGCAATATTTGCCGATCTGACTAACCATTCTGAAACGTATTATACGAGGAGAAATAATTATGGAAAAGTCACTGCCTTCTATTATAAATACCTCAATGGGGCCTATTGAGTATCTTGATACGGGGTCCGGTCCCGCAATACTCTGTATACACGGTGCCATGGGTGGTTATGATCAATCAATAACACTAGCAAAAACTATCGGGGCGCCTGGCTATCGCTATATTGCCGTTTCCCGCCCAGGATACTTGGGCACCCCCCTTAGCTCCGGTCTTACGCCGGAAGAACAAGCAGATCTATTGGCAAAACTCCTTGACGCACTTCAGGTTAAAGAAGTCATTGTTATGGCAATTTCAGGAGGAGGCCCAAGTGCAATGCAGTTTGCTCTACGCCATAATAAACGTTGTCAAAAATTAATACTCTGTTCCACAGTTGGCAGTCCTGCAGCAAATAAAATCCCAATGTCATTCCATGTGTTTACCAGGCTTGCCAGAATTAAACCTCTGGTCAGGTTACTGAAAAGAAAGACTGAGGCCAATCTGGAGCAGTCAATGAGCAAGTCGATCTCAGATCCTGAGATATTGAAAAAAACCCTACACAATACCGAGGTAATGGAATTATTCAAAGTCGTTCTTCTTGGTAGCTTTGATCGGATGGCTGACCGCGTTGCCGGAACAAAAAATGATATCAGGATTAGTGGACAATTTACTTGTCAGTATGAAAGTATTACGGTTCCGACATTAATCGTTCATGGGTCGAAAGACCCTTTAGTCCCATTTGAACATCATGGAAAAATCCTGGCTGAAAGTATTCCGGGTGCAAAGCTCTGTTTGCTCGAAGGAGGAGAACACGTAGCAATATTTACCCATCGCAATCAAGTGCAAAAAGCTGTGAAGGATTTTCTCAATCAAACCATTTTATAGTAAACTTCAAATTTTGGCGTCCCCGAATGGAATCGAACCATCGGCCTCGCCCTTAGGAGGGGCGCGCTCTATCCTACTGAGCTACGGGGACATAGGACGAATTGTATATAATTTTTCTTAGCATTTATTATACAATCAAATACAAAATGGAACAACGTCATAAAATAAATGAAATCGACATAAGATACGAGTTCCCTAAAGTGTGCGGCTTAAAACTTAGATCGACATTAAGACTAGCAGAAGTAAGTCCGACACCTCCACGCCATTGCTGCCCGGAAGTCCCGATCCGCAAACTAAGATATTGATTAAGCATGAAATCCAAACCAATATTCATTTTCTGAGCTAGATTGTCAATATAAGCATACTCTATACTGGCACTGCCTATCTCCGTAGTATACGATGTGCCAAGAGTGATCCTTGTAGCAATTGGATCTTTGCCGAGCTTGCTCCTGGTGATATTATCAATAACTCCGCCGATCATCCAGTTATCCAGAAAGTAATGGTAGAAGCCCCAATTTATGACAAAACCATTATAATGAACAGTATCATAATTCTCGTTAATATACCCGAGAGATAACCCTACTCCGTTGGTATCAGAGAAAGCCTTGGTAAAACTGAGGTTCAAATAACGCTGTGTAGCATCAAACGTTCCCAGATAGGTATCATTTTCCAGATATTTTTCGATACCGGGGCTATACACCTGCAACAATTGAATACCATAACTCACACCGGTAGAAGTGCTTCCGGAAAGCAAAAAAGACGTAACAAAATCATCCCAGAAAATATTACCGAAATAACAGGAAAAAAGTTTCTCGGTCTTAACTCCAAGTAACGCCGGATTATACAAATTGAGCTGATTCCCGTTTAGCAGAGCAACACCTGATAGCCACATACTCTGGTTCCGTATGCTGCATTGGTAGTCCATGAACTCTGAAGAATAGGTACGAGTAATACTCCAGGCATCTGCAGAAAAAGCAAAACACCCAATGATACTAATGAGTAATAACAATCTTTGTCTTAGCCGCATCACTTTGCCCTTTACTATCTTTTACTTTTAGAAGAAGGTAGTATACCCCTATTGGAAGTCTTTCTCCTTGATTATCAGAACCGTCCCAACTAATTGCAGTAATATATGAATCAATAAGAGGATAATATTTATAGCCGGAAACAACTTTCTCACCTGAGACAGAGTAAATATCATACCAGATCTCGTTAATATCAGAATTAATAAGCACTTTTATTTTCACTTGATCAACAGCAGATTTATCAAAAGGATTAGGTGCTACATAGAGTTTTTTAATTAGCTTATTAGCTGTACCTGAAAGAGGATATGTTAACAAATAACTCATTACTTTTCGAGCATTAACTCGGCCTGCACCGACATCTGCAGAATTACAGGGGTCAGCGGTCTGCTTTAAGATATATTCAACCTCTTCCGGTGAAAGCTGTGGATTCTGGGACAAGAAAAGTGCCGCAACTCCAGCAACTACCGGAGATGCCATGGAAGTTCCGGACATTGGAGCATACAGGTTATTGGCACCGTCATTCACAATTCTATTATTTAGATTACTTTCATGAATACTGCTCACCGTACTAAAAATAGTCTGCCCGGGCGCGGCAATATCAACCCATGTTCCGTAATTAGAAAACCCTGCCCGCCTATTGTTGGAATCTAATGCTGCCACCGAAATAACAAAAGGGTACGCAGCCGGATATGAGCGCACATCTGTGGTCTCGTTGCCTGCAGCAGCAACCAGTACGATCCCGGCTTGATAAGCAAGCTGCAACTGCTCATAGATCAGCTTATCATCAACCGTATCACCAAAACTCATATTTATTACATTAGCGCCATTTCTTCTTGCATAAGCAAGGCTATTAATGATTGATTCACTTGTCAAAAACCCGCCATCCAGAGTATCGAAACCCGCCCTTAACGCCATTATCCTGACATCAGGAGCTATCCCTGCGACACCGACAGCATTATCCGTCTGCGCGGCAATAATACCGGCAATATGTGTGCCATGAGCAATCCTATCCATCGGATCTGCATCCTGTACGTCATAATCTTCCCCTTGTACCCGAACTATCCCAAGTCCTTCAGGATCATTTGACAGGTCAACGAAGTCCCAACCCATTACATCATCTTTATAGCCATTACCATCATTATCAACCCCATCGCCAGGGCTCTCTCCCGGATTAAGCCACATGCTCCCTTGAAGGTCCACATGATTATAATCAACTCCGGTATCGATAACCGCAACAACTACATTGGACGACCCGCGAGTAACATCCCATGCAGCCGGAAGATCAATCGCATTAACATACCATTGACGATTGAGATAAGTATCATTCGGAACACTAAGCGGTTGATTATAAGTACCGCAAACCCGTATCAAGCGCAAAGGCTCAACAATTGCAACATCAGGCTGATTAAGCAATAATCTCTTGCCCTCTTCTGATGACATCGCCTGATTGAGCCTTACTTTGTACACATCTCCAACCTGGGTATTTTTAACAGTGCTTAAAACAGAAAATCGCTTGAGTTCATCTCTCTGCCCTTTGTACTTAACGAGAAAAACTCCGGGAACAATATTGGGAGGAATCGAGTCATCCGCAAAAAGCAGCGTAAAATCAAAAAGAATGAACAGAAGCAGCAAGAACACCGCCGATATTTTTATAGATTTCAATACGGCACAAAATATACTTTCAATTAATCGCAAGGTTTGAGTTGCTCCAAGACGCTCGAAATTGTAAGGGTTCAATAAACGAGCAGTACTGAATACTCTAATTTCTGCCATATTCATCTTTCTCAGCCGATTTTCTTTACTTTAGCAAGCTTAACGCAAAAGCGCATAGGGAGTTAACAAATATCCCCCTCATTCTTCGCTAAAAGAAAAGTGAGGGGGATCCCATGATGAAAAAAAACAATACTATGAACTAAAGCTACTAAAAATAAAAACCTGTTTCAACCACTTGGTAAGTAACAGGATTAATACCAACTTTCCTGCCTAGCTCATCAGTAAAATTAGCATATGAAATATGAAAAAAAGCCAGATCAATTGATGCTCCGAAGGTAGTATTACCCTGATTATTTCCTAGTCTAATTTTCAGAATATCAGAAAACAGACCTTTCTCTATCCCCATATGTATCTTCTTAAAAAAGCTTTTATCGGGACTGATAATATCGTAATCGAAGGCAACGACAAAATCCTTTGTCAGTTCACGTACTATTGGGATCGGAAGATCAATCGTAGCGATACCAGAATACCCGATTTTCGCAGTCATAGGAATAGTATCAGAAAAACTTTCTTTAACATTTGTACTTACATCGATAATTCTCGAACCTTTAATTGTTGTCGATAGATCCTTAAAGACCATACCCATTTTACCATTTTTCAGCCAAGGCATATCAATAAGCAAACCAACATCATAACCTGTTCCGGAGGCATCGGTATACCCTATAGGTAATCGGCCAGAATCAAACTCGTCATCGCCCATCGCAGAAACCAGATTGCCTAAACCTATCTCTATAGTATCAGACCCATCGAGCTTGTTATATGTTCTTTGCTGAGTTAGCATTTTTATTCCAACTCCAAGGTCCATATCAAAGGGAATGAGCCCTTTATTGATTTTTTTACTGAACCCGATAATTCCTGCACTATCGACTATTCCCTGAAGACGTATCCTTGGATCTGAACTATTAACAAATGCCGCATATATCTGTGCATTGCCAAATCCGCCAAACCCCATTTTATCCGAAAACAAATTTATCCCAGGGATAAAAGAAGAAGCAATAAAACTTGGAAAGGTATTTACAGAAATATTAGCGCGCAGGCTCAGAGGTGTAACTTTTTGAAGTTCTGTTAAAACGTCAACGCTTTTCTGATTATCACTCTTATTTGCATCTGAACCAATTTTATCTAAATTTTCAGAAAAATCGCTCAGTCTTTGCGTATCTTTTGAATTTAAAAAGCTTCCCGTTCCTTCAGCTTTCACTGAAAGAATATGGAGGTGTCCACCAATCTGGTTCATCAATGCCGGATTTACATTCAAAACATCAATCCCATTTTCACAGGCAACTCCAACGCCACCCATCCCCGAACTTCTAATGCTAATATACCGCTGAGGGAGGGCCTCAGCATAGGCAATCGAAGAAATACACGTCAAAAAGATAGTTAGTAAGATATATTTTTTCATTATTTTTCTCCCTTTTCTAAAATCCGAATATTGCGTTTAAGCTAGCGACAAATTCATCACCTGTTTTCAGTCCCCGGCTAGCATTTAACTCTTGCAATTGATTGAGTTGGTTAGAGGCATCTTTGATCCCTTGATTATTGCCACCCTCATTCGTATAACCAAACATATCAATGGCACCTTGGGAATGTTCTAGTAAATTAGTGGATACTGAATCCCATCTTGCCAGCATATCGGAGGTAGCGATATTTTCATCATCGGTCAGTCTCCCGTCTCCATTAGCGTCAAAAGCAGAGGTTACAATCATAGTCACCGCTGTCGTTTCAGCGGCGGCGGCATTAAGTGCCTCATTAGGATTAGAAATATCTGCATTTTTTCTAAGATTACCAGCCGCGATCAAAACTATACCCAAATCTCTTGTTGGCGGCAAAGTATCAGATATCCTTGTATAAAAATCATCCGATAAGTTATTAGAACTTCCGCTCATTTGAATAACATTTTTCAGAACATCAACCGGGGATGAACCTATTTTTGAAAGTTCTACCATGGCCAAATCAGTTCTTGCTTGCTTTTCCTCTAAGGTAGCACCTTTCGTCGGTACTGAGTAATCCGCACCTTTTTGCTGTAGGACATCTCTGGCAAAACTCTCAACAGCTGCGCTATCACCGTTTTGTTTGGCAAGTTCAGCTTTCTCAAGTTTATCCGCACTATCGAGCTGTTCCATAGACTTGAATATATTAGCGCAGCCGGCAACGCTAATACTGAGCAGCATAATTCCGATAACTTTTATTATGTTATTCACTGACAACCCCTCCTCATTTACTATTATTATTTAATGGATGGCATCCTTATTTTAGCGCACAAAATAAGGATAACATTTTCAGTAAAACATATTTTCAATTACCTAGTCAAGTTTTTTACTTTTTTTTAATATAATGATTTAAATATAATATTGATAGTGTCGAGGATTTCTAAGAAAACAAGGCACAACTTCCAGTTGTAATTAACTGAAAGGAGGCTACACACTAGCTTTCGGTTATAAATTCAAGGATTCGATTTTATCGCGAATTTTCGCGGCCAGTTCAAAATTAAGATCATCGGCCGCATTGTACATTTCTTTCTTGAGACGCCCGATGACCTTCGGCAGCATATCAGGCGGAATAAAAGCAGGAATATCCAGCACTTCTGGGGTTTTCTCCTGTTTGATTTTATGATAAACATCTTTAATTTGTTTTTTTACCGTAACAGGTGTAATTTTATGGATTAGATTATGTTCGATCTGTATATTTCTTCTTCTCGTTGTTTCTTCCACCGCCCGAAGAATTGAATCAGTCATCTTATCTGCATACAAGAACACTTTGCCGTTACTGTTTCTTGCAGCTCGTCCGATAATCTGAATAAGGCTTCTCTCGTTACGCAAGAACCCCTCTTTATCCGCATCAAGGATCGCGATCATAGATACCTCAGGGATATCCAACCCCTCTCTGAGCAGATTGATCCCAACCAGAACATCGAACACCCCGAGGCGCAGGTCCCTGATAATCTCTATCCTCTCCAAAGTATCGATATCAGAATGCATATATCGGACCTTGAACCCTTGCTCGACAAGATATTCACTAAGGTCCTCAGACATCCGTTTCGTTAGGGTAACAAGCAGCACCCTCTCATCAAGATTAACCCTTAACTTGATCTCATCAATTATATGATCGATCTGATGCTTGGTAGGCCTAATTACGATCGAGGGGTCAACAAGCCCCGTCGGACGAATTATCTGCTCAACTACAAAAGGTTTATTCCCATTAGCAACGCGCTCCAGCTCATATGGACCGGGAGTAGCGCTGACATAGATCACTTTATTTATCCTCGCCATGAACTCTTTGAAATTGAGTGGCCGGTTATCAATCGCAGACGGCAAACGAAACCCGAAATCAACCAAGGTCCTCTTTCGGCTATAATCTCCACCGAACATACCCCTTATCTGCGGCAGTGTCACATGAGACTCATCAACAATCATGAGGAAATCAGCAGGAAAATAGTCGAGCAAAGTTTTTGGCGGGTCACCCCCCTTTCGTCCATCAAGATGACGGGAATAATTCTCGATACCCTTGCAGAAACCTGTCTCTTCAATAATTTCCAGATCGTAATGAGTTCTTGATTCTAACCGTTGCGCTTCCAACAGTTTATTCTCGTTCTTCAGTTCGTCGAGCCTTTCAGAGAGCTCTTGCCGGATATTGCTGACAATTTCAGGCAAGCGGCCTTCCAGTGTAACGTAATGAGTTGCAGGAAATATGGTTACTTCAGGCATAACCATTCGCAGATTAAAGGTCACAGGGTCCAATTCACTTATTTTTTCGATCTCATCACCAAAAAACTCGATACGGATGATACTCTCTTCATATGTAGGGGCAATCTCAATCACATCTCCGCGAATACGGAATTTTCCTCGGCTAAGTTCAAGGTCATTTCTTTCATATTGTATCGATACAAGATCTTTTAAGAGCTTCGTACGTGACTGCATCTGCCCGACAGCATATACTTTTATTGCACCAAGATAATCTTCAGGAGTGCCCAAGCCATAGATGCAGGAAACGGACGCAACAACGATAACATCTTTTCTTGAGAAAAGTGATCGAGTGGCAGAGTGCCTCAACCGGTCAATTTCGTCATTAATTTTGGAATCTTTTTCAATAAAGAGATCTTGTTGCGGCACGTAGGCTTCAGGCTGATAATAATCGAAATACGACACAAAGTACTCTACTGCGTTATCAGGGAAAAATTCCCGGAACTCGGCACACAACTGAGCAGCCAATGTCTTATTGTGCGCAATGACCAGCGTAGGTTTATTAACAGACGCAATTACGTTTGCCATAGTAAATGTTTTCCCGGATCCTGTAACGCCAAGCAATACTTGCTCCGGGATATTATTTTGCAAATTCCCGAGAAGTTCCTTAATCGCATTCGGCTGATCACCTGCCGGGCTATATGGAGACGTTAATCGAAAGTTCTTTGAAATCATACAATAATTCTCTTCTCTATTTTTTGATTCTATTTCAAATATGCTTTAAATATCTGTAATCTCAGGCAAGCAATAACTCATCCAGCCTGTGAGATACAATGCACACGTCTAAACGTATTTATTTTACCACTTACTTTACGCTTGTCAAAAATTAGTAGAAAAACATAAATTTTGCTATTAATCAAAGCAATTTGTTATAATGAAATATATTTACTCATATATATATAGTATTTTCCTAAAGGCTTAAAAATGAAAAAAAAAGCTATAATAATTGAAAATACATTTAACGAAGGCAAAAACTACGGGTATATCCTTAATCGCTACTACGGCGTCGAGGTCAATATTTGTATAGATCCTAAGAATGCGCTCTGCGCAATTCTGGATTTTCTGCCCGACATAATCTTCATGGAAATTGATTTTTACAACCAGATCTCTGGGTTTGAGATCTTAGAAGCTATAAGGGAAATACAACAACTCAGCAAAACCCCAATTGTTATAATATCCCGAATTCGAGATAAAGAAATCATAAAAAAAGTTTATGCTTATGGCATAACATATTATTTCGTAAAACCGCTGGATAAAATTTTCTTTGATAAAAAGATCAACTTAATCCTACAAGGGATAGACTAAAATTTGACAAAAACCACTAATTTAGGTAATATAATTTTTAAAATTTATAATTCTACTCACAAAGGAGCGAATAATAATGCCGGCAAACCAATTTGAAGATAAAGATAACCAACAAAACGATGAAGACCTCTCTCATGAGAACATCAACGTATACCAGAAATCAAAAGGCGTTATTATTAATGAAGAAACCGTTGGAGATGTTAATGCTGAGATCGTAAAAATGGCGAATTCTTCTGCCAAGAACATTTCAGCCAAAAACTCCGCAAAAGTAGAGAAATCACTTATAAAAAACGTTATCACTCAAAACTTTGATGCAACCCAAATGGCTGCATATAAAGTATCATCTGAAAAAGCCAAATATTCCGATACCGTAGTATGTATCAACGACTCGAATGAAACTATTCTCGATAATACTTTAAATGTGGTTTCAGTAAGCAACGCAACTCATGCTACCAAAATGAACTCTTTCGTTAATTATTCCAGAGATACAACCGCAGAAGAGATAAAGAGCGTAATATTTATCGGCAAAAAGATCAACGGAAATATAAAAACTATCTTAACAACAAAAACTGCTGCCATCTTTGGAGGTCTTGCCGGATTGGTATTTTTCTTTTTAAAGATTTTGTTTAAAAATAAATAATATATTGATAATCGAAACTCTCTTCAAAAGATAGCACTTGATTTTGTCTTCCTAAATATGTTAGATTAATTAGGCCTTTTAAAAAAAGACATTTTTTTATTAACAGGAGTGTGTTAATGACAACGAACTTTGGAAATATTAATTTCAACAAAGCCAAAAATCCGGAAGACAAGGATATTGACTCTCCAGAAAACTTCTCACCGATACTCGATGAAGACAAGCGAGTGATTACTTATTCAAACAGCATTACAATAGCGCTCACAAAACACTGTCATAACCAATGCGAATATTGCGATTTTCCAGATATCGGCGGACCGTTAATGGTGCCCTATCATACAATCAAATGCTTCAAAAAAGCTCGATTGCGTAAAGCCAGGGAAGTTAATATTGTTGCAGGAGAAAGACCCGACACTATTAATCTCATACGAACAAAGCTTGATACCTGGGGATTCGAATCATATTCGGAATATGTTTACACTATCTGCGAGCTTGCCTTTCTTGAAGGTCTGCTGCCGCACCTTAACATCGGATATTTAACTCCAAAAGAATTACGCTATCTCAGAGAAATAAGCGTTTCAATGGAAATGAACCTGGAAACAACCAATCGCAACCTGCTTGAAAGTATTCACCAGAATTCTCCGGGAAAAGATCCGGACATACGTGTCAAGTTCATTGAAAGCTGCGGAAAGCTGGAAATACCGGTAACCACAGGACTAAGAGTCGGCATGGGCGAAACCGAAGATAACAGAATAGAAACCCTTACCATTATCAAAAAAATCAACGAACAATATGGACATATACAAGATGTCGTTCTTCATAACTACATTCCAAGACGACGGTTTGTAAATCAGCTACAGCCAACAACAGAAGAATTAATGTTATCTACAGTAAAACTAGCGAGAGAGATCCTCCCAAAAGAGATCAAAATAAGGGTTCCAATTATACTTAACCAGAATATCATTAAATTTATTGATGCCGGAGTAGACGACCTGGGAGAAATACAACCAGGAGAAAGCAGCTTGCTTTTCCCTGGAAACAAGTATCCCAAAATAGAAGAACTCGCAGTTCTCCTCGAGACTAACGGATACAAACTCGATCGACGTCTTCCAATTTATTACGATTTTATTATTAACCAGAAGTATTCAAAGAAGCTGGCTCAATTACTCGACAAATATCGATATAAGCTTAACTTGTCACTCCAGGAAAAAGAAAACAACAAAGGTATTGCTGACATGGATGCTATTGATAGTTCAATTGAAGAAGAAGAAAACGAAGAAGCATTAACCGTTGAAAAAACAGCTGCTATCAAATTAGTAGAAAATATCCTTGAAAACGACCATTTAGATGATGACGACGAAAATCCTTTTGACGAGAAGATAGAAGAGGAATAAAAAACTTATTCCTCTATATCAACAATTATTTCTCGTGCATTCGGATCTATAATGATTCTGCTATTCTCAAAAGCAGCGTCTATTCTATCTACCTGGACATTTTTAATTTTGAACGGCAAATTAATCTCAATATCCTCAGGAACAACTGTATACTGGTTTTCGATCACTATTTTCAGCTTATTTTTGTCCACAAAAGCAGTATAATTAATTCTCCCGAAATAACTTGGAGCATTTGAAACAGAAATCGGATTGTTCGGCTTAAACCAACGTCTCGGAACTACTGGCATAAGAACTAAGCGGTTATCCTCTTCAAAGAAAAAGATATTTCTAATGGTAACAAGATAATCAGCAGCAGCCCATCCATGATGACCGTCACCGATACACCCTCCCATGGTAGTTGGATTAATTGATTCAGGCCACGTATAGGTATCAGTCGCAACATCAACGAGCCAATCAAGAATTTCGATTGCCCGCTGTGAACGCAAGTAAATGTGTGCTTCAATAAAATGCGTCGTGAGATAGGTTCCATACCCGGAATGGTTTACGTCATGGAAAAAACCGTTCCCCTGAAAGGTAGTTGCTTCCATGTACTTCAGCGTATTTGTGACTCGCTCATCATACTGGCTCATCACCCTTAAGGGATATACAGCAGAAAGACAACCAACAGCTGCAGAATCCATTCTACGATTCGGAGATATCGGCATTAACGGCTGACCTAACCTCGCCGCAACTTCTTTAAGAGAGACATTAACAATATTCATTAATCTATCGAAGGCCTGAGAAAATTTACTATGGCTATCGTGATCACCTAACTCTTTTGCCGCAAACGCAGCATCCCGAAGTCCCGCTAAGGCCCAGAAATCATCCCAATAATAATAGTCATGGGCACCAAAGTGTTCAGCAGAAAGACCAGGAGGAAGAAGCCCCCGTAAACTCTCTGGAATCGAAGGTCGCTCAGTTTCCTTGACTTTATTTATAATCCAGTCAGCACCTTTTTTTATTGACGGATATAAGTATTTCAAAAATTCTACATCCTTTGTCATACGATAGTGTTCAATAAGTACCCAAATAGCTTCACCGTTCGAATCCCACTCGCCTTCCTGAGAAAAAAAGAAACCATCCTTCCTCAGTCGGTCAGGATAGGTGGCAAGGACATTCTTCGCTTCCTGGGTAAACCCGATTTTATCTAAACCGTTTACCAGATAAGCCGCATCCCTTAACCAAAAAGAGTGATAGCTTGACGGTCCAGGATTAATAGATTTTCCATCATAAAAAAGTAGCATGTATGCTTTATTCGCATCAAAGGCATCCTTAACCCTTTTATCAGGAATAGAAATCTGCATCGTTTCAGCCAGTTTTTCATTCCATCGCTCAATCAATTTTTCCAGAGTACCGATATAAGCCACATCACTATCAAATATACTCGAATATTTCGATGTCTTCACTATCGGCAAACGGGCCTCATATTCTTTTTGTTCCCCAGGCTCAAGCTCAATAATATACTCGACCGCCGCAGTACACAACCCGACCTCACATTTACTCTCGTTAGCAATGGCATAATCAGTGTCTAAGAAAAGAGAGACATCTCCTTTTTCAAAATTTGAACAATAAACCAAGTCCGGTTTCGATATGAATTTTACGGCAAGATCTTCATCAACAGAAATAGTATTCTCATTACTATTATATTCAATAGCATTTATAAGCTTCATTCCTTCAACATTATAAGGACGAACGGAATAATATAAAGAAAATTTCTTTTTGATTGATCCAAGATTCTTAACGATTACTTTTTCAAAAACTACATCTTTGCCGTCGATCTTATCGCCAAAAGCATGAGCTTCTACCCGAATGTCTTCAGCAGTGAACTCAGTAACAACAATCGGCAGGTTATCCGCCAGGCGTTGAACAACCGAGTCTATTTTAGACGGAGCATAGAGTTTCTTACTCATGCCCAACCAGAAATCGAGAGTCCAACTATTATAGTAAGGTCCAATAAGGCCTTTCTCATCAACGGTAGCCTCATATTCGCTCTCAAGACTGCCGATCGCCGTCCAATTACGATGAGCAACATTAATTGACGATGCCTGGAATCCTCGTGCGACAAAGCTTATCGAACTGGCATCATACTGTTTATACATCCAGTAAGGAAGTACCCAGTCGAGATTCGAAGAAATAATAACTCGGGTAAATACCCCTCGAATGAAATTCATAACATTTAAATCAACAAGTTCTTTCGGGATTCCATGGGCCATATCATGACTGGCTTTATACAAAGCCTCAACATATTTTATTCCCTCGTCAGGAATACCTAAAGTTTTCATTACTCTAAAAATAAAATAGTTTTTAAACAAGACATTCTCCTCTCGCCTTTATTTTTTGATTATTGTTAACTGGATTCTGCCTGCCGGTATAATTTGCCGCCGCCTAAACAAGCAATCTGTATATATATTCGCCACACAATTAACGCTATAGTAATCATTATCAACTTGCACAAAACGAATATTATTGAATAAATCTCTCGTATATTCATTATATCACCATTTCACTATTATTCTATTAATTAATGATCAGAGATAAGGCTATAGCTATCTATTTTTTTTTAGAACTCTTGCACATATTTTATGCTCATTATATAATGAATCGTCAGCCAGTTGATAAGATCTATTACCTAACTATCATTGACCACCCGCCAACAGAATATCTATAGTTTATTGTCAACTGAAAGAAAACCGGATTGCAGCTGAATTGAACATAACACCACTAAGGAGTGTACATTGAAAACAAAGAACAAAGCAGGCTATTATGGCAAATATGGCGGACAATTTCTGCCTGAAACGCTCATGGAAGCAGTCATAGAGCTAGAACACAATTATAAAAAAATCATTAGAACAAAAGAATTCAAAGAGCAATTTACATATTATCTCAAAAACTATATCGGCAGACCAAATCCCTTATACTTCGCAAAAAACCTTACCGAAAAACTAGGTGGCGCAAAAATCTATCTTAAAAGAGAAGATCTTAATCATACCGGCGCACATAAAATAAACAACACTATAGGACAAATACTTATTGCCAAGGCACTCGGGAAAAAAAGGGTTATAGCCGAAACCGGTGCAGGACAACACGGGGTAGCGACTGCAACCGTTGCTGCACTTATTGGGATCCCGTGTGTTATTTATATGGGTGAAGAAGACATAGCCCGGCAAGAACTAAATGTTTTCAGGATGAAACTTCTTGGAGCACAAGTCGTCTCGGTTACTTCAGGCAGCAAGACCTTAAAAGACGCGATGAACGAGGCTATGCGAGATTGGATGGCGACAGTCGATACTACCTTTTATCTAATAGGCACAGTTGCCGGCCCGCATCCCTACCCTCAAATGGTAAAAGAGTTCCAGTCAATCATTGGAAAAGAAACAAAAAAACAGATCAAAAAGATAGAAAAACAACTCCCGGATTGCCTCATCGCCTGCGTTGGAGGAGGAAGCAATTCCATCGGTTTTTTTGCACCGTTCCTGAAAGAAAAAAGCGTTGAATTAATTGCAGTCGAAGCTGCTGGAGAAGGGTTGGCTACAGAAAAACACGCAGCCACAATTAACAAAGGACGTCCCGGAGTGCTTCACGGATCCTACAGCTATATACTTACAGATGATGATGGGCAAATAGTAGAGACCCACTCAATATCTGCCGGGCTTGATTATCCGGGAATAGGCCCTGAACACAGTTTTTTACATGACACTTCTCGCGTGATATATAGCAGTGCAACCGATACAGAAGCACTTGAGGCATTCAAAATAGTGTCAGAGACCGAAGGAATAATCCCGGCATTCGAAAGTTCCCACGCTCTCGCAGAGATGCTCAAAAAAGCACCTCAAATGTCTAAAGACAAAATAATAATTGTCTGCCTCTCGGGAAGAGGAGACAAAGACGTAGCTACTGCTCAGAAATTTATAACATTTAATAAATGATACTGACAAAATAATCTCCTTATCAAAGGAGTATGTTAAAAGGATCGGGGGGATTTGAAGTGAAATTATCGGAGCTATTCAAAAACAACAAAGTCTTTATTCCATATATAACTGCCGGAGACCCAGACCTTGAAACCACAGAAAAACTTATCTATACACTGGAAAAAGCCGGAGCAGATGCTATAGAATTAGGGATTCCTTTTTCTGACCCGATTGCTGATGGGCCTGTTATACAAAAAGCGCAGCACAGGGCATTGGTTGCCGGAACTACCCTCAAAAAGATTTTCACGATGGTAGGCCGTGTTCGCCAACAATCTTCAGTTCCCTTATTATTTATGATGAGTTACAACTCCGTCATTCAATTCGGACAAACAGCTTTTATCCAGGCACTTAAGGATCATGACATCGGTGGACTGGTTGTACCTGACCTTCCATTTGAAGAATCTGCTCCGCTATGTTCAGAACTCAAAGCGTTTTCAATTCCAGTTATCAGCTTTGTTGCACCGACAACCTCTCCCCAAAGAATCAAAAAAATCACTCAAAAGGCGAACGGGTTTATATACCTTATCTCTTCAACAGGAGTAACCGGAGAACGGCAAACGATCGAAACTTCAGTAAATGATATAATAAAAAATATAAAAAGGACAAAAGAAATTCCAATCGCTGTCGGATTCGGGATTTCTACTCCAGAAATGGCCAAAAGAGTAGCGCAATTCGCTGACGGGATCATAATTGGCAGTGCTATAGTTAAAATAATTGAGGCTCAAAAGCAGGACTGCATCGATAGCGTGTATGAATTTGCAAAAAGCGTTAAAGTAGCACTTTTAAAATAGGAGATTAGTCCCTGCACAAAAATCTATGCTGACAAGGAGTCACATATTTGAAGCATGAAATCGTACAATTTTATAGTGCAGCAAAAGCCAAGATAACCGCAGATGATGAAATGTTTATAAGAAAACATCTCAGCCATCAAGAACAGATTATTTTCTATAGGCAGCGGATAGCCGATCAACGACACGCTCTCGATACCGCATACAAAACAGAGAAAGAAATCGAACATAGCGATTGGGTTAACGAAAAACGCATTCTAAAAACAGCCCTGCTTCACGATATCGGTAAAGCTGCTGTTTTTATGCCATTATGGGTGCGTCCGCTTGTGGTTATTTCTAAAAAATTCATGCCAAGTTTCCTTGGATACTTAGCCGAAAAAGGTTCCAAACCAGAAGCTCGTCTCGCCTATCGTTATTTTTACACCTACGTGTTCCACCCGGAAATCGGCGCAAAAATGCTCAAAGAAATCGGCGTTGAAAGAGAAGTCCTCACATTAATAAGTCTTCACCATGAACCGCCATCACCCAGCGAGCCGAAGGAACTGCCGATACTGCGAAGGGCAGATAACGCTAGTTAAATAAGGCTATTGATTCTGTCACGGACGTCTTGCGCTTTATTTCGGGCTTTCTGCGCGAAATCACTCTCCGAGGAAGCATAAAGAATTTCACGGGACGAGTTAATTACAATATTACTGTTATACATAAGACCATATCTGACGGCGTCTTCCAGGCTACCGCCCTGCGCGCCGATACCTGGCACAAGAAATATCATTCCCGGACATAATTCCCGGACTTTTTTAAGTTCCTCTGGGTTGGTAGCACCAATGACAAGACCAACATTTCCAGATTTATTCCATTCCTTACACTTCGTGGCCACAAGTTCATATAGGTACTGATCACCGACTTTTTGCTTCTGGAAGTCGATAGATCCTTTATTCGAAGTAACACACAGAACAAACGACATCTTGTCGCTATAGTCAAGAAATGGCTGCACAGAGTCATATCCCATATAAGGATGGAGAGTCGTCGCATCCGCCTTGAGATCTTCAAATATCGCCTTTGCGTACATAGCTGCAGTATTCCCGATATCACCTCGTTTTGCATCGAGGATTACCGGGATATTCTGAGGGATATAGGACAATGTCTCTTTCAGGAGAGCAAGCCCTTCAACCCCGAGTGATTCATAGAAAGCCATATTCGGCTTATAGGCGCAAACAAGATCTTTCGTTGCGTCTATAATTGCTTTATTAAAAAAAAGTATTGGAGATTTTTCTTTACGAAGAATTAAAGGTATTTTCTGAGGATCAATATCAAGGCCGACACAGAGCTTGCTATTATTCTTGGTCTCGGAGCCGCGTAATTTTTCTTGAAAATTCATTTATCCGATGCCCAGTTCTGTTTTCGTGAAAACACTGTCCATTACAAAACCGGCTTTTTCTATATTCTCTCGAGCGCCTTGCTCTCTATCAATAACTCCAAGAATAAGCTTAACATCAATATCGATTGATCTCAGATTTTCAGCCGCTGTAATGGCTGCTCCTGCTGTCGTTAAGATGTCTTCAACCAGGACTACCTTTTCCCCGGCATGTATCTCACCTTCAACGACCTTGTCCGTACCATACCCTTTTTGGCCCTTACGTACAATAATGAACGGCTTCCCAATCTCGATACTTAAGGCTGCAACAAGTGCAACCGCACCCAATTCGGGACCAGCCAAGCGATCAAAAGAATCAAGTGAAGGCAATTTCTTTGCGAGTTCCTTGGCTAAAGGCGCTAAAATATCAGGTTTCGTAGCAAATAAATACTTATCCAGATAATATTTACTTTTCTTTCCGGAACGAAGAGTAAAATCACCTTCCAGATAAGCCGAGTCTAATATTTTTTTACCTAAAGTTCTTTTATCCATAATGGTCTGCTTATTATTTCTTTTCAGAAGCTGCAGAAGATGCTGCTGCTGCCGCCCCGGCTGCTGCCGCTGCTGCTGCTACTTCAGCATCGGTTTCCATACCCTTTGGCTTGTCAACTGTTGCAACAACAGTTTCAGCTGGTGGACGAACAATCTTAATATTTGGCATAACAATATCGCTGATACGCATACTTCCACCAAGATTAAGATCGGAGATATCTACTTCAAAATGCTTCGGCAAATAATCAGGAAGACATTTAATGGTTACTTTCTTAACTCTCTGGAGAAGCTCTCCACCTTGTTTAACACCTGGCGCTACACCAACCAGACGAACATCGATATCAGTTTCGAGTTCTTTTGACATATCAATATGCAAGAAATCTACATGTCGAAGTTTTCTTGATAACGGATGCCTGTCAATTTCGTGGATGATAGCGGTATTCTTTTTCTCATCGATAAGAAGATTAAAAATAACGTGTGTACCTGATTCAGTATTTAAGCACTTTATCAGTTCATTCTCTTTAACCATATAGCTTTTGGTCTCTATTCCTTTACCATACAAAACAACAGGCACCATGCCATTGTTGCGAATTTTCCTTGTTAACTCTTTTCCGAATTGCTCACGTGGCAATGTTTTTAATTCTACCTGCTCCATTATTATTCACCTTTCTTTAATAAAAAAATCATTTTATCCACAGGAACTGGATTATAACATAGAGAATTCTCGTTTACAATATTATTTATTAATCCCTATGGTGTCTTTTTCCCATGATTCAATACGAATGAGCGAATATCCTCATCAAAACCTGATACTAAGGTTCGCGCAAAGCTACTCGCAAATCCTTAATTGAAGAAAAGCCATGTTCTTTCATATAAGATCCAAGTTCCTGGATAACCTTAACAGGAGCATAAGGATCAACGAAGCTCGCAGTGCCGATTGACACAGCACTCGCTCCGGCCAAAAAAAACTCTACAGCATCGTGTCCGGTCATGATCCCGCCCATGCCAATGATCGGGATACTTACAGCTTTTGCGGTCTGCCAGATCATACGAATAGCGACAGGCTTAATCGCCGGTCCGGATAAGCCGCCGGTATAGGTGGACAAATATGGTTTGCGGGCCCTGACATCAATGGACATACCGATAAGCGTATTTATTAATGAGAGGGCATCTGCACCGGCATCTTCCACAGCCCTGGCAATCGACACAATGTCGGTAACATTAGGAGACAACTTAACAATGAGTGGTAAGGACGTAACTTTTTTTATTTCTTTTATTAGGTTAGCGGCGACATCGCAATCGGATCCGAACACAAGCCCACCCCTTTTAACGTTCGGGCAAGAGATATTAGCTTCCAGGGCAACTATTCCCTTTTCATTTTCCAGGCGCTGAGCCACAGCACAATATTCCTCAACAGTATTACCTGAAAAATTAACGATAACCGGAATCTTCTTTTCCCTTAAAAAAGGCATATGCCTCTCACACAAGTCTTCAACCCCGTCATTTTGCAAACCTATAGCATTCAACATTCCTGCCGGTGTCTCAATAATACGGGGAGGTTTGTTTCCCGGTTTCGGATGAAGAGTAGTCCCTTTAACGACAATAGCTCCAAGCAAAGCCGGATCATAAAAAGACTCGTACTCTCTTCCGTATCCATAGGTCCCGGAAGCAACCATAACCGGATTTTTAAGCTTCACACCGGCAATTTCTACAGTTAGATCGATCATTTCAAACTCCTTACTTAGTCTGTTAATTCTTTGTAAAGCGCATCAATTCTATCACAAAACTTCAGAATTATGGATGCCAATTTTACGACCCTGTCCTATTCTTTTGCAATTTTCCTTCCGAGGAGTATATTTTATTATAACTGAAAAGAAATCACCTACTCTGAGAGGCAAAACAGCATGCTAATACATAAGTATTCGTTGGGTGGGAAAAGTAAGCGAAACAACTCCGGCTCCCGCAAGAAGCTCGAGAAAACTAGACTTCTTTAGCCGGCAAACAAATGTGATAGGCAAGACCTTCTCCAGGCTTATTGTCGAGAACAAGCTCCCCCTGCAACATATCGGTAATGCCATTTTTGATCATCCATGCGCCAAGTCCGTTGCCATCAGCTTTTCCATAAGTGAAATACGGATCAAATATTTTATCTATCATCTCTTCAGGCATGCCCGGGCCATTATCTGCAACTACGATTACCATGTCGGCCTCGTTCTTCCGATCAAATAATGCATTATCAGCATAAACTGTCTTATATTCAGGATAAGGATATACCTCGATCTTGACGACTCCGCGTCTATCGGTACTTAGTAAAGCGTCATAGGAGTTTTTGACAATATTATAAAGAACCTGATAGATCAGAATTGTCTTATCCGTATAAAATTCTTTCTGATAGGAAAAAATTGTCTTAAAATCCAGCGAGCCACAGTACTGAGTATTAATAATATTGATCAGTTCATTAACCAAATCAGCGATATTAAAATAATTAGGTCGAAGGACCATTTTTTCGCCCCTGGCGAAATTGAACATCAATTCCTGATTGGCGTTAAATATCAAGGTCGTATGTTTCATCATTTCAGCATAAAAAAGCGCCTGTACCAGATCATTCTTTTTAATCGTATCGATTATGATATCCGGCGCATAGGTAATTGGAATAAAAAGGTTCTTGAGATCATGTAATAACCCAGCCATGGTTCTGGACCTAATCTCCATTTCTTTAGCTTTTTCTATATCTTTCAGTTTTTTATACATCACTACCGATGATCTCAATGTATCAAAAATCATCGTTGTCTCATTCTCATGATTCTTAACAATATACCCATGCGGACGGTATTGCTTATAGAGCTCGAAACCATCTCCATACGTTTTCTGATACCCGGTTATCAAGATGATCGGCACATTATTATTGAGTTCTTTAATCCGTTCGAATACTTCGAACCCGTCAAGGTCCGGCAATCGCAAATCAAGCAGGATAGACATTATCTTGTCATGTTCACGATTAAAGAGATCGATAGCAGGGATTCCTTTGTCGCAGAGGATCAGGTCATAATGATCGCCTAACAATTTCTTAATTGATTTGAGCTGGGAATGGTCATCATCTATGACAAGAATGAGATCTTTGGGAGAATCAATTTTTTTGATTATCCGGTTCACCAGAATATCTTTATCGCGATCCTCAGTATTCGAGATGATCTTATCAACATCAACGCTATTGACATCAATACAAGAATCTTTGATAAGTTGACCTATATTAACATTATTCTCATCCATTATTACACCTCGCGAAGCATAATACTTTCTGCATATACGTATATATAACGATAACACATTTATTTTATTTTGTTTACTTCTTTTTCTTAATAATTTGTAAACATTGAGTTAACACAAAACAAAGGAACTAATCACTACAATAAAATGAAATCTTGAACGTTGTCCCAACACCGACGACGCTTGACACATCAATAATACCCTGGTTATTCTCAACAATCTTCTTAATTATTGCCAGCCCAAGTCCGGTCCCTTGCAAATTCTTCCTTTTAGTGTAGAAAGGCTTAAAAATAAGTTTCAAATCATCTTCAGGGATGCCAGTTCCAGAATCTGCGATCTCCAGAGTAATCATCTCCTTTCCATTATCATAGAGGCTTACCTTAATTTCTTTTCGAACAGTCTCCGCCTCAAGTATGGCTTTTTGCGCGTTATCAAAAATATTAGTAAAAACTTTTTGCAATTGATAGTCAAAAAGACATACACATCTAAGGGAATTGAAGTTCTTTACAATAGTGATCCCTTTTTCCTGGCAATCTTGCTCACACCCGGCAAGCAGCTCTGATATGACGTCAACGACTTTCAAATTTACGGTTGGTATATCGCGTGATACCTTAGAATACTCTAAGAAATCCCCGGCGATCTTACGTAAAGAGGTATTGATATCCTTTATCTCAAACAAAGAGTCTTCTACCTCCTGAATATTAGCAATAACAAATTTCATATATTCCAGAACAACCGGCTTATCTGCCACAGCTTCGCTGATTTCAACACGTTTATAGATATCTGCTAAGACCAGTTTACTGTTTTTAAGGCATCCCTTGTCAAACAAACTCGAGATAAAACGGTTAATGGAACTGAGCGGGTTACGGATATCATGGGCAACCTCTCCGGCAAGCTTGCCCATAGCAGAAAGCTGCTCTTCCTCAATCAGCTTTTCTTGTGTTCTTTCCAACTCGATAATAGCTTCCCGCAACTGAGTATTAACTTCTTCAACTTCCTCACGAAATTTCGCTTCAATTTCTTTTTCTGCATGCAGTTTAGCTTTCTCCTCAATCTCGAAAATTTTCGAGACTACTAAAGCACCCTGATTCACAAGCGTATACAACAGGCTAATATCCTTTTCCTTGAAATCCTGCCCGCTCTTCTTCTGCCCCACAGCTATCATTCCGGTAACATCATCATTATCAACACTGCCGATGAGCAGTTTCGCCTCAATCATATCCATAATACTCATAATATGAGAATACTCTTTTTCTTTGGTCCGCTCATAATCATCTTTGATCTCACTATACAAGATGCAGTTCTTCTGCCGTGATTTGATCTCTCGAATAATAGGATTGTTTTGGCGTATCGGCATAATAGCCTCGATATGTTCCCGATCGATTTGCTTATCAAAAACCTTCTTAATATTCTCAACTGTCAACAAATGGAATTTCGTCTTACTATGATTAACAATAAAAACTCCAGTATTATCGACTTTAAATGCAGACTTCAATTCTTTATCAATACCATGGACCAATGCTTCGACATCAGTAATACGTTGCAACTTATTGGTCATATCAGCAAGTACTTCTCCATAGTCATAATCTGCCATAAAAAATATTTTATCGGTAGTTCTTTGTAGAAATCGCTTGATGTTATCAACAAGAAGAAAAACTAAGGTCCAGATAAAAGCAATTAATATTAAGTTGAGGTAGCCTAAATTAATTTTTGTTGAAAAATAATTAATAGTTATCGTAATAGGGTAAATTATTATTAGAAATAGGATTAAGAAATAGGTACTTCGCTTAATTACGACTTCAATATCCATCAATCGATGTCGAATAATAGCATAAAAGGTTATTGTCATAAACACCATATTTCCGATAGTACCCAATGGATTAGAGCCTTTAAAATTAAAAACTGCCAATATTCCACCAATTAGTGTTGCAAAGAAAATAAGTAATACCTTTTGACGCTCTAAAGTATTTGCTTTTTTATAATGGTAAAATAAAGCCCAAGCAGACCATATTAACCCAAAGATCACAATATTGGATCTATACAAAAAGCTATTTATGTCCGGCTTTGGCCAATATCCGTATTCATGCATTAACAATTCTGTTGGAAATATTAAACTAAATAAAGTATTCACTAACGCGATTCCCAAGCTTACATATATCGGATACACAAACCTCTTATCAATATTTTTTATTAAAGTATATGAAAAGAAAACTATAGCTGGTGCAATAAAAAAATTACCCAACCGTGTTAAATAATATAAAGGGTATAAAACCGATAGATCTTTAATAGTGTGAATCAAATACAACATAAATTGCCACATAGAAAGCGTCAAACAGAAAAAAGCAAAAGATATTGTAACCATATTACGTTTTTTTGTTATGATAAAAAACAAAAAAGACAAATTGAGAATCGAAGCAATCAAATATACAAACTTATTCATTACGATGTTATTTCACCCTTTGCGTATTTAAGAATTTTCTCTCCCAAAACTTCGACGCCTAATCCTGGACCAACCAATGGTACTCCAACACCATAATCACCAAACAACAAATCCTGATTAATTATATCTTCTTCCAGAATTAAGTTTGAGTACGAGCCTTCAACAAATAATAATCCATCTATACTTTGGGCAAAATGTCTGCCTGCTGCAGAAAGTATACCTGTTTCTCCTACATGGCACCCCAACATAGATTTCACTCCATGTTTGTTAGCATAATCTAATATCTTTAACGACTTAAATATACCACCACATTTTGATAGTCTAATATTAAATATCAAATTATCTGTGCATATATTTTCGCGAAGCAATTTAGCATCGCTCATATTACACAGTGATTCATCCAGAATTAAGGGAACACTAACCTTACGCAATATCATTTCTAGCCCATTATGGTCGCTTTTCTTTATTGGTTGCTCAACTGCACTGACATGATATCTTTCAAATGCCAAAATTTTATCTATAGCTTCATCAATATCCCATGCTTCATTTGCATCTACTCTAATATTTATATCATTTCCCAATATTTCCCGTGCAGATTTTAATCGATCAATGTCTGAGTCAGTTCCAACTTTCAATTTAAGATATCTAATCTTCTTGACTTTAACCATATGCAAATATTTTGTAAACATATCCACAGGTAAAATAGGCAACACAGCACTATAATTAACTGCTCGACTCCGATTACAAAACAATATCCCAGATATTGGTTTGTTATTTCTTTTCCCTAGGATATCTAGTAGCGCTAATTCAATAGCACACAAGATAGAAGGGTTACTTTGTTCATTAGTAATCTCATCGATTTTTTTTAAAATACTTGATATGCTATCTAAATTTTCAATTTCGTAATAAATTAAATAAGGGATTATAGAATCTTGAAAAAAAGCAATACTACTTGCTATCGATTCTCCAGTAACATAATCCCTTGGAGTACCCTCGCCATAACCACAATAACCATCATCAGTTTCAATTTTTACTATTAATGATGAAGAAGAAACTCTTTCCTTCGAAGAATGCGTAAACTTAAATACTAAGGGGATTTTCACATAAAACATTTTGATTTTGGATATCTTCATTACTTCCCTCCTCTATGCCCTTTTCCAGTTTATTCCATTGATACCATTGTTCAGGATGCTTATAAATATTATCCTCGAGAATAAGCATCGTTTTCTCAAATATAGTTAAATTATCATCTTCATTTGAAACAGAAATTCTATAAAATTTCAGACAATACCTGCCATTTCGACGCCTCTCCAATAATGCCATTACAGCTGGTGACTTTGATCTTTTTGCAATAACATCCAATGTTTTATCTCCGTTATGCCTATCACCCAAAAAAATTGTTTCTCTATTTTTGAATGGCCTCCATATGTCAAACTCATCACATTGGGTAAACAAAACTCGACCCTGTTTCAAGTGGTTAATTATATCGTTGATTATTATGCTATTTTCAGGATCTAATACTTTTGCATTTAATTGATTTGCCCTATCGAGTGTAGCTTTTTTTAACTTATTGGTTTTAAATCTAATTATCATTGTTAGTGGATATCCTTTAAAAGATAAAGTCTCAGGCAAAAACTCAACCGCTCCGTAATGCGCAGTTATTAATATAACTCCTTTATTCTGATTAAATGCTTCATTAAGGATTTCTAAATTTTCTATTTGAATATTTTTATCAAAATATGACTTTATCAATTTAATATCTGAATATGCGGCAATGATCTTTTCATGATAATGATCAAACATGCCCGCAAAATATAATTTTATAATTCTATTTAATTCTTTAAGATCATATTTATTTGAGAGCCTACTTATAATAATTTCTTCAATAGTTTTCTTCTCTCGCTTATTCAAAATATAAAAAAAATTACCTAACAAATGAATATACCACCTTGATAATTTGTAAGGACTCCATTTTGTAATAAACACTGAGAGATAACATTGAATAAAGACACTAATATTTTTTTTTGCATTAGTTTTCATTTAAAAACTCACAATCCAATCATATTCCTAACGATATCTATTTTAATTATACCAACAATAAATATTTTCTAAAGGAACCTATTATTATAATTTTATGAACCCTACATATCTATCAAGAAAGATCCTCTGTCATTATTGGACAGCAAAGGTCAAAAGAGTGATGCAGTAACGTTATCTGCACCGATGCAAATAAATATTGACATACAAATATATCAACGCCATGTAGAAAAAAACAGACAAAGAAAACCCAAAAGAAACCAAACAGCTTATCTCTTAAAAGATTAGGTATTACTTTTTATATATTATTGTGAAATAATATAGACACTACGATAACACAGAAAAAAAAGCAGAAGTTTTCTGAGATAAAGGAAAGGAATCCAGATGGCAAATAAAACCAGGATAGTATTAGTAGATGATGAAGAAATACTTTTGACAGTAATAACCAAAAAACTATCAGAACAATTCGAGGCAATTTCTTTTATTAATCCCATAATGGCACTAGAATATATCAGGGAAAACCATAATCAGGTCGACATTTTGCTGACAGATTACAAAATGCCTGTACTCGATGGTATTGAACTTATATTAACCGTAGAAAAAATCAACCCGGCGATCAAAAAAGTTCTTCTGACAGCCTATTCCGATATGCTCACTAAGAATACTAAAATTCCTCGTTGCGATCTTCTCCTCGAAAAAAGCATACTCCAGAGTTTGGATGAACTTGTAAATATGATCTCAACACTTATTGAATAAAGCTTTCACTTCATCAAGCTATTGAGAACTATCGGACTTCTAGTCAACAGTATCTTCCAGTATAGCCTTTAGTCCCGAATAATACAGCACTTTGTTATAACAAGTCCTTTTCTCTTCCGGGGTTACAGCATTCTCTGCCTTATTCACATATTTATCTGATAGATGTTGCAATATACTGGCATTTAGACGATTAATGATCCTATCAGCATTAACATTTCCTGCACCTGACTTATCCACCAGCAATCTCCACTCCAACCATTTGGTTTAGTTATCCGTCTCTTTGCTGTTAGATTATCGCATAGAATTATTTTTTTACAAATCGTTTTTTTATGGTTTTTAGCCAACAATTCGACATCAAAGAAAACCCCGCATCCACAGTAACTGCAACGACCGGACCCCACTCAAAAGACACCAGAAATATCTCCGGAATTTAACCTATTATGATATATTGAAAATAAAATTAGAAAAGCGATTTTAGCCCGTCTGCGGCAATGAAACTATTAAAGTCTCCATTCTTCCAATTATCTTCAAAATATGATTAGTAGGAATTTTTAAATATTTATTTGGAATTATGATAGAATTCAATAATCAGTGCCAGTTTATCAAACGTTAGCACCTGAGAAAAACAGAGATTCATCTTTTCGCCGAATATATACGGTCCGGCATTGTTCAAACTATCGTTTTTCGATTACCATTTTTCTTTATCGAAAAACGGTCCCATAACCTTCATTATTTTTTCCAGAACATAGTGGATCTTTTCCATATCTTCGCTACTCATATTCTCTTTCATTTTAGCCGCAAACATTTTCATTCCGTTTTTTTCTGACTCTAAGATCTCTTTTGCTTTATCAGTCAGATACAGATAAAAAACCCGTTTATCAACTAAAGACTGCTGTTTAAATATATACCCCATTTTAATTAATTTGCTTACAATTGCAGTTGTCGATGGCTTGGTTACTCCTAGTTTCTCAGAAAGTGTCGTAAAGGTCGGATATTCCATATTTCCAATGGCTTCCAGATAATGCCACTGATTAAATGTTATATCAGAACATATTCCATGCTTTCCAATAGACTCCCTGGTAACAGAGTGCACACCATTAGACACCAGTTTCGATACTTTTAAGAACAGTTCTTCTAAATCCATAGGGCTCCAATTTAGTTAGTTCAACTTAACTAATATAACATCAATTTTCTTATTGTCAACATGCTTTTGCATGGCTACAATCTAATTATACTCGAAAATAGCGGTTTGTAAGTATTTCTTGGGTAGAGCCTCAAGCAAACCCGCACTCCACAGTTCATAATTAAACAGGACCGTCTGTTAAGCGGTTGCGTTTTCCAAATTATGGAATAATTGCTTATTTTTTCTTACTAACTGCTCTCGATATTGCAAAGCTTTTTCGATACTTTCCAACAGGACGTCCGGCATAACCGGTTTAGGCAGGTAGCGACAGCAATGGTCTTTAACATAGTCGTAATTATTCTCGCCGCTGCAAAATATAATCTGTACATAAGGATTATTCATTCTTACAAGATTAACAAAATCCAATCCGGTACGGTAATCCTGCAAATTGACATCAGAGATAATCACCTCGATATCGGGTTCTTCAGAATAGAGTTTTAAGGCTTCGTCGTAATTCCTGGCAACGAGAAGGATATACTTTGAGTCCAGGATACCCTTAAAACTCATGACTACAAAATGATTATCATCCAACAGTAATAGCTTGTTCATCAGTGCCTCCGCTCCTTATGATATCCTTTTTCAAAAAAGAAATTCAAAACTCTCGTTATTTCGCTCAGGAGAGCAATACTAATATAATTATAGCGAGATAGAATTATCAAGGTGTTATTAACTGCTTTTGAAGAACGTTGCTTGTTATCACAGCATTTAAAGCACTGCTTGAGGCACGCAGTTGGTAACTATATATTTGATTAGGATTCTGAGTAGCAATAGGATCCCGGAATTTGATGATACTTCCTCCACTCAACAGACCAGAAAACGCCACCGGAGCTGAAGTCGGCACTTGAACGAAATTGCCGGTTATTCTATATAGCTGAAAATCCAACTGAGGATAATAATTCTGAGCAGAAATTGCAAGAGTCGGACTGGATGGATTAAGGAAATCGACGGTCACATTAACACTAGCACGAAGACAAGTCTGTACCATTTTCGGGGCAGACACATCAATAATACCTGCCTCAAAAAAATCTTTATAGAGGAGCTTATAATAGTACAGTGTATTCTCTGATACAGCTGTATCTTCATAGGTGTTAGCCGTTGATGATAATTCCACCAAAAAGTTAGTTGAAACCAATGCTACAACATCAGCTGTATCCCGGTATAATTGATAAACTCCGATATTAATCGTCGGATATCCGGATGGATAATTCCACGCAAGAAAAACCCGGTCAAAGGTCCCGGTAGCACTATTTATTTCAATTTTCTTTGGGGTTACCGTAGCATCTCTGAATTCTTGAGCACACCCGGCAAGCAGCAAAGAAAAAACCATAAGTAAAGAATAAAATATTTTTAGCAAACCAAGCACCGTTCCCTTCATCAATATATCCAAACTTTTTTATATTTTAAAGATATTTGCCTTTAAATGCAAGATCCTTCTTAACTACACATTAAACTGAAAACAGCTTCCAAAAAACGCTTTTAATATTCTCGATATCTCAGTATAATACCCCTCAAAACTTAAGTGAATAGAAAAATATGGATATTAAGGCAATAAAATCATTTCTAAAAAAGCTATTTCATGATATTAGTGAAAAAGACATCTATGGGCATGCTTCGATAATCTCTTTCACAGCGATCTTCTCGATTTTTCCTTTACTATTTTTCCTTGCTTCGGTACTTGGACTTGTTGCAGGCCGGTATCGGCTCTATGACAGATTACTCAAAACCGTAGCCCAATTTATACCGGCTGACGCGTATTCGGCTATCACAAACAACGTCCAGCAGATACTACCCTCAAAATCAATTTTGCTGGTAATTATAGGACTTTTGATTTCGCTCTATTCCGCGTCTAATATTATTAATGTAACCATTAAACTGCTCAATAAGCTGAACGGCATTAACGATAATCGTTCGATCATTAAAAAAGTATTGCTCTCCATGGGATTCCTTATTGTCTTTGCCTTCATAGCCATTCTAGTTATCCTCTTCGTGATAGCCGGAGAAGTTATATTAAAAAAATATATGCCGCCGTTCTGGGGAAGGTCAGTACTCATTGCATTCATTGAAATCGCACTCTATTTTTTGCCCTTTGTTTTGGCCGTAGGCTATTTTTATAAAAAAGCTTTGAACATTTATATCAGCTTCAAAAACACTTTACCCGGTGCGATTTTTTTTGTTCTTACTTTTATTATTTTCAGCCAGATCTTTCGTTTGGCAGTCGTCTTCATGAATGTTAACAAAACATACGGGGCTATCGGAGGGATCATTATTTTTCTATTATGGTTCCAATTTATCGCGTTCTTCTTCCTGGTTGGCACAACAATTAACATGAACCTTTTAAAAAGGTAACCGATTAAGCTCACGAGTGGACAATGGACAAAGACAGGATTGCGCAAATATTCTTGGAAACTGCACATCTGCTGGAAATCAGCGGCGAGAATCCATTCAAAGTGAGAGCATACGAGAATGCCGCAAGAACAATAGAATCCCTCAATAATTTCGAAGAGCTATCAATAAGCGGCGAACTAAAAACAATAAAGGGCCTCGGCTCAAGCATACTGGAAAAAATTCACGAACTCCAAACTACAGGACATCTTGTTTATTACGAACAATTAAAAGAGAAAACACCTCCCGGACTGATTGAAATGATGAAGGTCCCTACCCTTGGTCCCAAAAAAGTTATTATTCTTTACCATGAGCTAGGAATCAAAAGCATTCAAGAATTGGAACAGGCATGCTTGGAAAACAGGTTGCTGCATATCGAGAAATTCGGGTTAAAAACCCAACAGAACATTATGGAAGGGATCTCCTTCTTAAAAAAATATTCAGGTACCTATCTGCTCACCGACGGGATCAATACAGCGAACAAACTTGTCGCTCACATGAAATCACTGCCGGAGGTCACCAGTATTGAAGTTGCCGGAAGCATTAGGCGCCGCAAAGAAATCGTCAGGGACATAGATATCGTTGCCACCTGTGATAACACGGAAAAAGTCATGGACTTCTTTGTATCCCTGCCAACGGTCGAAAATATAATTGCTAAAGGCACAACAAAATCAACTATAAGCCTGCGCACCGGAATGAATTGTGACCTGCGAGTTGTCAGCAAAGAAGAATATCCATACACGCTCCATCATCTTACAGGCAGTAAAGACCACAACACTGCAATGAGAGGACGGGCAAAGAAAATGGGCCTGAAAATGAACGAATACGGGCTATTCCGTGAAGATAACACCAACATACCCTGTTCCAGCGAAAAAGAAATTTTTGCTGCGCTGGGGCTAGACTTCATTCCTCCGGAATTGCGCGAAAACCTCGGAGAAATAGAAGCAGCCGAAACAGGATCGCTTCCCCGCCTTATCGAGAAAAAAGATATCAAAGGAATACTTCATTGTCATACAACCTGGAGTGATGGTAACAATACACTGGAAGAAATGGTAACCGCCTGCAAAAACTCCGGATACTCGTATATCGGGATTACCGATCATTCAGTTACTGCCTCTTATGCCGGAGGGCTGACAATCGAACAGGTCCACCGGCAGCTCGAAGAAATTGAGATTCTTAATAAGCTGCATTATCCGTTCAGAGTTTTTAAGGGGGTAGAACTCGATATCCTAGGTGACGGGTCTCTTGATTACAATCCTGAGACCTTGGCGCTCTATGATTTTGTTATCGCTTCGGTACATTCCAGGTTTAATCTGTCCACGGAAGATATGACCAAGCGAATATGCCGGGCGCTTGAAAACCCCTATGTAACCATACTCGGACATCCGACAGGACGGTTGCTACTCGCCAGGAAAGAGTATAATGTCGACATGGCAACCATTCTTAGCTGTGCCGCCAAAAATCATAAAGCAATAGAGCTCAATGCCAACCCCAATCGTTTTGACCTTGACTGGAGATATTGCAAGCAAGCAAAAGAACTGGGAATAAAGATATTTATCAACCCCGATGCCCACAATATGGAAAGCATGCATTATGTAGAACTCGGCGTCGATATCGCAAGAAAAGGATGGCTCGAAGCCCACGATGTCGGGAATACCATGGATGTTGCTGACCTGGAAAAATATTTCAGAGCGGTCTCGCCGATAAATATTTGACGTGCACCCAGAAAACCGTTACTCTGAGACCTAATATCCAGAACCAGGGAGTTGCCTATGAATTTTGAGCAAGTGAGAAAAGAAAGCCTTGAAGAGCGGAAGTCAAGGACTGCCGTAATTACAAAACTTCTGTCCGATACCTATCCGGAGCCAAAATCCGCACTTAATTTCACTTCACCCTTAGAGCTCCTGGTCGCTGCCATCCTATCGGCACAGACAACCGACAAGCAAGTGAATATCGTGACTGAAGATCTTTTCAAAAAGTATCGATCAGCACAGGATTTTGCGAATGCCGATCCCGAAGAATTCATACAGGATATCCGAACAATTGGATTCTACAAGAACAAAGCAGCCAACATAATAAAATGCTGCCGCCAGATCCTTGAAAAGTATCACGGCAAAGTGCCTCGGACCATGGACGAACTCACAAGTCTGCCAGGGATCGGAAGGAAGACCGCTAACGTAATACTTGGAAACGCTTTTGGAATTAATTCAGGAATCGCAGTTGATACTCACGTTATCCGAGTATCCGGAAGATTAGGGATCACAGAACATACTGATCCCGAAAAAATCGAGCAGGACCTGATCAAACTTGTTCCCCAAATCACCTGGACCGACTTTTCGCACTACCTTATTTACCATGGCAGAAACACCTGCGTTGCCAGAAAACCAAAATGCGGGATTTGCATCATTAATAAATACTGCCCCTCCAGCTTAATAAAAAACGGTTAACAAAGGGGAATAAAATACCGATAATCTAATATATAAAGAAGGAGCATTTTTATTATGATAATAAGAAATTCGCTCTTACTACCGTTATTAGCCCTATTACTTTCCTTACCAGGATGCTCAACTTTTGTCCAGAATAATGTTCCCCAAAATAACAGGTCCGCAGAACCAGTGATCTGTATTGAAAAAACACTGATCAATACTTGTACCACGACATCACAAATCAATCCCGAAATAGCCTTATTATCAAACGGTACTTTTGTCGTTATTTGGGAAACCCTTAACGACGATTCGAGTTCAGGAAACATTTCCGGACAGTTATTCGATGCTAATGGGACCAGGATCGGCGATACATTTCAAATATGCAGCTATGAAGCAAACTACCAAAACAGCATAAAAGTTAAAGCATTGGAAAATGAAGGCTTTGTAGTAACCTGGGACAGCTGGACGCAAATAAATCAAGACAATATAACATACGGGCAAATGTTCAATGCAAAGGCAGATAAAAAAGGAGGCATCATCCCGATAACCATGAGCGACGAACCCAACTTAACCTCTCCGCTTTTTGCACAAACAAGTAAAAACTATGTTGCAGTCTACAATAACGATCAACTCAATTCGGAATGTGCTCTTTACTAGTCCGAAAAAGATTATTGCTGCAAAAAGTCACAAAGCAGTCTGACACCAAACCCGGTACCCCCTACAGGACAATAGGGATCGCCTTTGGTAATATATGCCGGTCCGGCAATATCAAGATGCATCCACTTCGTATCTCCCACAAAATCAGAGAGGAACAAGGCAGCAGTAATAGCACCACCCCATCGCCTGGAACTTATATTTTTTATATCTGCAAAATCACTCTTGAGAAACTCTTTATAATCATCGGGCATAGGTAACTGCCAGCAACGCTCATAGGTTCTTTCCGATGATTTCAACATCTGTTCAATCATCTCTTTATCATGAGAAAAAATTCCGGCAAACTTCTCCCCGAGCGCAACAACACAGGCTCCGGTCAATGTTGCCAGATCAATTATCATTTCCGGGTTATATTCTTTTTTAGCGTACGAAATAGCATCAGCCAGTATCAATCTGCCTTCTGCATCAGTATTAAGTATCTCGATTGTTTTCCCATTATAACTTTTTACGATATCACCCGGACGGATCGCGCTTCCTGAAGGCATATTCTCGACTATCGGAATTATACCTACCAAGCCCATAGGCAGCTTAAGTTTGGCAGCAGTGATCATCGTTGCTGCAACAGCAGCGCCTCCACTCATGTCAGATTTCATATCACTTAAAGAATCTGAGGTTTTAAGGTTAATACCACCGGAATCAAAGGTTACCGCCTTACCGACAAGCACACATATTTTGTCAGTATTATCAATATTGTGTTCCATAATTACGAATCGCGGCTTATTCTGGCTCCCCATGCTCACTGCGAGTAGCGCATTAAAATTTTGATCTGCAAGTTGCTGCTCTTCCATAACATTGATAGTTATACCGCTATCTATGGCTTTATCTATAATCTCATTCGCGAATATTTCTGGAGTAAGCTCATTAGCCGGGGTACTCACCCACTCCCGAGCCATCAACGTCCCGCTACAAATAGCCATGTTTTTTTTATTAAGTGCTTCATATTCCCGAATATCAGATTCATGTGTTACAAAAACGACTTTTGATAACGTTTTAGTTTTTTTATCCTTTTTATACTTATCAAAAATATAGTTACGCAAGTACGCACCTTCGAGCATAGCCGAAATTACGTCTGCATATGGCAACTTCAGTTTTGAGGGGATAGCAACATAAGCTTCATCAAGCTTCATTCCCATACATTTACTTATTGCCGAGCCAATAACAACACGAACGTCTTCACTGGTTACCTGTTCCAGTTTTCCAAGGCTCACAAAAATTACCTTATCGGCATTAATGCCTGGGACCTTATAAAGAATAAGTTGTTCTTTTTTTTCTTTTGGAAATTCAGGAATAGATTTATGCTCGTTAATTATTTTATTAATAATATCCTGCTCATAAATTTCCTGAATTTCCTGATCTTCAATAACAGCAACTATGAGCGTCCCGACAGTTACTTGACTCAAATCGACATTTCGGATTGCAAACAAAACAAGACCCCCCTTTAAGAACTTAGTAGCGACACTATATTACTGTATTATCCGGAATACAAGCATACTTTTCAATAACGACGATACCTTCCCGTATCATATAATTCTCGCCCTCATAATTCTGGACATTTCTGGGATTAATAATTTTTACGTTATTTCCAATACGGGCATTTTTATCAATAATAGCTTTTTTGATAACGCAGTTTCTTCCAATGCCCATTTTTACATCATCGCAGACTTTTGACATTTCGGTTTGGTAATAATCATCTCCCATGAGGATCGATTCTTCGATATAGCTGTCACGGTCAACAATTGTCCGAATGCCAATCATGGAATTCCTTATGGTAACACGATTAAGAACACAGCCATCGGAAACCAGCGAATTCTCTATGAAGCTTGCTTCAAACTTCGACGGCGGCAAAAATAGCGGCTGAGCATAGATCGGATATTCCATATCATAAAAATTAAACTTTGGAAGCGGTGAAGCCAAATCAAGATTCGCTTCGTAGAAAGCTTTAATAGTACCGATATCTTCCCAGTATCCTTTGTGAACAAACCCGACAAGCTTCTTCTTCCCTAATAAACCAGGGAAAATATCCCTGCCGAAATCCGGTTCAATCGTATTCTCCATAAGCTCTCTAAGATAATTAACAGAAAAAACATATATACCCATATTCGCAAGCACATAGTCCTTATCAAGAGGCAATCCCTCTTCTAGCTTAATTGCATCCGGCACCTTGAATTCATTAATAATCGCCGGATCCTTTGGTTTTTCAACAAAAGCTTTGATCTCAGAATGCTCATCGATTTTAGCAAGCCCGAAGGAGGATGCCTTTTCTATCTCGGAAACCGTAAGAGCGAGGGTTGCATCCGCCTTTGACTCGATATGTTTTTCGATTATCTGACGATAATCCATTCGATAAAGCTGATCTCCCGATAGTATCAGAATATAGTCAACTTTAAGATCAGAAATATGCTTGATGTTCTTTCGGATTGCATCAGCTGTACCCTGAAGCCAATCAACGTTTTCCGGGCTCTGTTCAGCAGCCAGAATGCGAATATAGCCTTTTGAAAAGATATCGAATTTATAAGTCTGAAAAACGCTTCTATTCAATGATTCCGAGTTATACTGAGTGATAACAAATATCTTGTTAATACTTGAGTTAATACAATTACTGACCGGAATATCTACAAGACGGTACTTGCCCCCGAGAGGCACAGCTGGCTTCGATCTGTACTTCGTTAACGGATAAAGGCGAGTACCTTTTCCTCCGCCCAAAATGATACTTAATACATTTTCCATTATATCACCCTATCGTTTTTATATTCACTGATCGCAATATTTATTATGTTTTTTACATTATACCGTATTAATAAATATCAACAAGTATTATTTTCTATTGTCAGTTATTATTTACTTGATAATAAAGCCATTTTTGACACCACCAAAATTCCTATTCGATGAAACCAGGATAATATTTAGCGTTCTGAATGAGTGTAAATTTTAGCCATAAGTACATTTTTTTTCGAGTAAAGATTGAAAATTCTGCTTGCCTTGACTAGACGGCGACTGCTGAACTCCTCCTGCGTCGACAAAAATGTACTTATTTTTGGACATGGTACGTTTGGAAATGCAATAAGGGTCCTGAGAAAAATGATTGAGCCGGGAAAATGGCGTGGCAATAACCAGGACATGCCTAACGCCCAGCCGATAAAGACCGTTTAGAATAATCCTTTATACAAAAACCATAGACCGATACTTCCAACCAGTCCCCCGGACAACCGTTCGATTATAAACGTATATTTATTAATAAACTTAAGATACTTAATAGTCCTATTAATAAAAAACCCGATAACTATAAATGGCAATGACAATCCAAAAGAAAACACACTGAGAAGAAGCACTCCACGAAAAATCGTCTTACTCTCGCTTGCTAATGCCAGAACAGAGGCAAGAATTGGCCCAACACAAGGTGTCCATCCCAATCCAAAAATAACACCGATAAAAAATGCGCCAAGCACCCCTCCAATTTTCTTCGGAAATGGCAGTCTCAAATCACGATAAAGATTCTTGATTTCTATTACTTTGAACATATGTAACGAAAATATAACAAGAACAATCCCACCGAAAATCTCCATCAAATGCTGATAGTGAACGAAATAATGACTAACAACGGTCAATGCAGCGCCTAGAACTATAAATATAAAAGAAAATCCTGCACAAAATGATAAGATATGAGAAAAAACAGAAATATTTTTACGGTCATTATTTTTGAGATCATGGAGAGAAATCCCTGTAACCAGAGAAATATACGATGGGAAAAGAGGCAGAATACAAGGAGAAAAAAAACCTAATATCCCGCTAAAAAAGACCACAACAATCGATAAATTCAAATATAATCTCCTTTAAGATGTTTAGTATGATTTATTGAAATACTTATTATACAAAAAAAAGCTTGGGATATCAAATCAATTGCTTTTAGCAAATTATCAGATACAATAAGACTGTTACTCAATAGCACAGAGCTAATTGAAAATACAAGGGGTACCCATACATGGAGAACGTCAAACTCCTCACAAAAACATTAATCACCGACCTGACAGAACAAATTACGGCAAATCCGCGAAAAAGGATCAATCATAACTTTCACCAGCTCTCGGATTATGTACAGAGATTTCTCAATATTGTCGATCAGTCCTCATACATCCAACCACATAAACACCAGAACCCGGACAAGACCGAAACATTCATTATTCTCAAAGGAAAAATCAAATTCTTTATCTTCGATGATCAAGGTAGTGCTAAAGATTTTTTCATTCTCTCTCCGGAAGAAGACAATATCGGGATCGACATTCTGCCGGGAATTTGGCACTCATTCGTTACATTAAGTACAACTGCAGCAGTTTTTGAGATCAAAGAAGGTCCATACTTCCAGCAAACGGACAAGTTATTCGCTCCGTTTGCACCGAAGGAAAACGAACCGGAATCTGCTGATTACTTACGTTACCTTAGAGAGTATAGTTAGATTTCTTCTAACGTCCGTTTAAGATACGCAAGGAGTTTATCGTCGTCATATGGTTTCTCGATAAAGTCATCAGCGCCGGCTTCACGGCAAGCTTCAATAATATGTCCCTGCCCCATGCAGCTCAACATACACACTTTTGCCTGAGAATCATATTCAATAATTATTTTTGTGGCAGTAATACCATCAATCTCAGGCATAGTAATGTCCATAAGCACAAGGTCAGGAGATTCTTCTTTATATTTTTTAATTGCCTGCTCTCCATTTTCCGCCATAACAACTGTAAAACCATTGTTCATCAAAAACTTTTCTGTTTTTTTCCTAAAATAATTGGCATCATCTACAATTAATATCTTTTTCATAAGCATTCCTCATTTACAGTTTTTTTATCAGGATTTACTTACAATTATATCATAAATATTGAGGTGGGCTTTATTGAATAATTCCAGATAATTTTAATATTGCAGCCAAAACTTATTTGACAACGCCGGTCTTTTATTATATCTTATGTCACGTTATTGAAAAAATTTTAGGAGGTACTAATCATGAAATTAAAATATCATTATCTTTGTCTCATTTCTATCCTATCGCTAGGATTGTTAACTGCGTGCAGCAAAGCCCCAAAAGCAGACCTTCCTGCAAATCTCCAAATAATCGAAGATTTTGACGCAACTGAAAGCTGGACATCATTCGCTGCACCTAATTCTTCAATGAAAATCACGACGGATGAAAAAGAAAAATACAATGGAAACTCGTCAATGGCTATGTCATTTGATATCAAAGACTGGGGCGGCGTAGGTTCAAGCTTTAAAGACAAAAAACAATGGAACCCTAGCGACAGCCTGTTTTTTGTACTTAAAGGCGATAGTTCAGGCAAAACTCTTATGGTAGAAATTACTGATAACGGCGGAGAACGCTTTGCCACAGCATTTCCGGTTAACTTCACCGGCTGGAAAGCCTTCACAATCCCATTTAAAGATTTCAAGAGAAGAGACGATTGGCAACCAGACAATGTTCCAAATGACGGTTTGACACTAACAGCAGTTGAAGGTCTTAGTTTTTCACCAAAAGACAAATCAAACGGAACATGGAACGTCGATACTATCGGAATTATCCAGGGAAAATAGACACCAAAATAGAATAAATAAATATAGAAAAAGGGACGAGATTAACACGTCCCTTTTTCTATATTAAAACTCGTCATAGTCGCCCGTCGGCAAACAACTTTGCATTGATTAGGAGTATATGTTATCATTCACGGGAAAATAAAAACAAAGAGCTGATTAATGAAAAAACTAGAAGTAACAGCAGCCATTATTTATGCTAACGGTAAATACCTTATTGCACAAAGGCCACTCGATAAGTCGATGGGAGGTTTGTGGGAATTTCCCGGTGGAAAAGTCGATGAAGGAGAATCCCTTGAATCTTGCTTAATCAGAGAAATTCAAGAAGAGCTTGAACTTGTTATTTCTATTAACAAACATTTTCTCTCGGTTAATCATTACGAAGAAAATGTCAGCTTAAATCTTCACTCCTATTTATGCTCAATTATTGACGGAGAGATCAGGCTCAATGAGCATATCGACTATAAATGGATCACTAAAAACGAATTTTCATTATTTGATTTTCCCCAAGCTGATAGGCCTATCATCAAAAAACTTGAAGAGCACCAAAATTAGCACAACACCAACCATACTTCTTCCATAAATTAAGCTATAGAATCATCGCAATATTTTGTTATAATTTATTTATATGAAGCTTATAAAGACATGTAGTTTTATACGCATGTTCCGGTGTTCATGAAAAGTATATTCGATATTAATCTAAGAGGTGGAACATTGCCCAAAATATTAGTCGTCGAAGACGAACCGGTTTACCGCGAGATAATAGTTTCCATAGTGCAACGGCTAGGCTACGAGGTAGTATCTTCCGGCTCAGCAGAAGAAGCACTGGAACTCATAAAACAAAGTTTCTACCCAATTATCCTTCTCGATATACTATTGCCTAAGATGAAAGGCACGGACTTAAGTCGAATTATTCGACAGATGCCGAACAGCGAACTCTACTTCATTATTGCGACGACAAGCCAGGACCAGAAAGAAAATATAACGGAAATTCTGTCCGCAGGAATAGACGATTATATAACCAAGCCAGTCAACTTCAAACAACTCATGATCAGGCTAACAATTGCCGAAAACTACGTGAATAATATTCAAGAGAAAAAAAAAGCTGAGGTCCAGTTCAAGGATAGCGAAGAAAAATACAGGCTTTTATTTGAAAATGCCCGCGATGCTATATTGCTTGAAGATCCGGAAACAAGACTGATAATTAACTGTAATAAAGCTGCTGAAGTTTTACTCAAAACGACAAAAAAAACACTCATCGGAAGACATCACAAAGTAATTCATCCTCCTCAAAAAGCCGATGAATATGATGATTACATAAAAAAAACAATAAAAGAAAACGGAGTGATCGATAGAGAAGTTGAGATCATTTCCAGTTCCGGAGAACTTCGACGGGCAATATTATCCGGAACTCTCTACCATTCCTTAAAGAAAAAAGCATTGCAGCTCATACTTCATGACATTACTGAAAGAAAACAATTAGAAGAACAAATAGTTCAAGCCGAAAAAATGAAAGTAGTAGCAACCCTCGCTACCGGAGTGGCACACGAAGTTAAAAATCCGCTAGCTATCATTTGCCAGGGAATAGACTATTTAAACAGAAAGATAAAGACCGATAACGAAGATATTCTGACAACTCTTCATGACATTGAACATGCAGTCAACAGAGCAGATACTATCGTACGCGGCATTCTAGATTTTTCAAGCATATCGGACCTGGAAATAAAAACGGTAAACCCCAATAAAATAATTACCAAAGCGCTTGCGCTCTTGAATCACAACTTTAAGAGGGCCAATATCTCAATAGGAACTGATCTTCAAAAAGATATTCCGCCGATCCGCATAGATAAAAACAAAATAGAACAAGTTCTCCTCAACTTGCTGATGAACGCAATCGATGCGATGCCGGATGGAGGCAAAATCACAGTTAAGGCATACAGTGATATCATGGAACTTAATAGAGAATATGTTATTATTGAGATTAAAGATACCGGACCGGGAATTCCTGATGAATTGCTGGCAAAAATATTCGATCCGTTCTTTACTACCAAAAGAAACACAGGAGGGACCGGACTCGGATTGTCAATCGTAAAAAATATTATCGAAATGCACCATGGCGCAATTGACATAACTAACGCAAGCGATCAGGGTACTATCGTATACATGCGCTTTGAAACTGACAATAAAGAATAAGGAGTATGCAGCCATGATAAAAAAGAAAGTACTCATTGTGGATGATGAAGTAGCGTTGGCACGTATGATCCGACTCAATCTCGAAGACACTGACAAATTTGAGGTAAGGACCGAATCGCAAGGCAAATTGGCCCTTAGTGCGGCATTAGAGTTCAAACCGGATATTATACTCCTGGATGTCATGATACCGGATCTCATGGGAAGCAAAATTGCTGAGTTAATATCAGCTTGCGATGAATTAAAAAGCATTCCTGTTGTCTTCTTGACCGCAATTGTAAAAGAATCCGATCTGGCACACCGGGGAGGAACAATCAGCGGATATCCTTGCCTTGCCAAACCAATTTCTGCGGAAAAGCTTATCAAATTCATAGAGAAGGTCCTGGGATAAAATTGTTTATGGACACTACAACATTACTGATTATCAGCAATGACAAAGCCCTTACCGAGAAAGTTCGCAAAGAATTCTCTGCGACCGGAATCAATCTTGAATATGCGGAAGATGGTATAAGCGGGCTTAATAAAGCAAGGGAAAAATCGGTAGGATATATAATTATGGATTCGGAAATTCCCAAATGCAATGGATTCATTGTCTGCCGGTTATTAATGTTTGACGAAAAACATAAGCATTTATCAATTGTGATCACATCCGATGATACTGCCGACGAACCCTTGGCACTAAGGGTTGGCGCAAAAGTATTTGTCAACAAAAACACAGATCCGCAAAATATTATCAGCCAAGTCAGGCAGATGATAACCACCGGGAGCCGGGAAAATGTATAATAACAACCAATTTACTATGCAGGTACCATTCATTGATATGGATAGCTATACCCCGGATGCAAAGGTATTGGAATATATCAAAGAATCAACAAGCAAAAAGCTAAAAGCCTTACCCCTGTTTAAAGTTAAAAAATTCTTAGTTATGGCAATGGTAAATACTTCTGATTTTATTGCCTTGAATGAGTTAAAAAGAGAAACAGGGCTGGATATCTATCCTGTAGCTGCCAACGAAACCTCAATTACCAAGGCAATTAATCATTTCTATCAGAGAGTAGATTCCCTGCAAGACGAACTAAAACCTATCATCCAGAGCCTCAAGGGAAATAAGCTTCCGGTAGAAGATAAACAATTACAGATGAAAACTGCCCTTATGGAAGAACAAAAACCAGTGATCCAGCTTGTCAATAGCTTGGTAAAGCAAGCAGTAAAAATACAGGCTAGCGATATTCACCTTGAACCGGACGAAAAAAAATTCAGGCTACGCTACCGCGTTGATGGGATCCTCAATGAGCTCGCGACCTTCCCTCTCGATATGTATCATTATATAGTATCGAGAATCAAGATAATTTCTAATCTCGATATTACCGAATCCCGGCTTCCTCAAGATGGGCGAGCCAAGCTTATGATAGAAGACAAAGAAATCGACCTGAGAGTTTCCACATTTCCAACTGTATACGGAGAAAATGTGGTAATCCGCGTATTAGACAGATCCATACTTAATTTTGATATGTCTAATCTGGGATTAAGCAAAGAGATCATGCCACCGTTTACGAAAGCGATTAACGAACCATATGGCATAATCCTGGTTGCCGGACCTACAGGAAGCGGGAAAACAACAACATTGTATGCAATCCTAAATGCCATCAATACCATAAGTAAAAACATTGTAACAGTTGAAGATCCTGTTGAATTCAACATGACAATGATTCGTCAGTCACAAATCAATCCCAAGGCAGGTCTTACATTTGCCTCAGGCTTACGAAGCATTTTAAGACAAGATCCTGACGTCATAATGGTTGGAGAGGTAAGGGACCTGGAAACTGCCGAAATAGCAATTCAGGCAGCCCTCACCGGACATCTTGTCTTCAGCACAATCCATACCAACGACGCACCGTCAACAATGGCCCGGCTAACGGATATGGGAGCTGAACCATTTTTATTGGCTTCCTCGATTAACGCTATCATATCCCAACGCTTAGTGAGGAAATTATGCCTAGAATGCCGGGAAGCCTATACCCCTGACCATAATTTCTACAAAAACCTGGGGATTGTGGATATCACAGAAGGAATGGTGTTTTATCGGCATAAAGGCTGCATTCATTGCCGGAACCAAGGATATATAGGAAGAACTGGAATCTACGAACTGATGTTCACAAATGATAAAATAAAAGAACTCGTTGTTAAAAAAGCTTCCAGCTCGGAAATCAGGCAAGCCGCGCTGGCAAATGGAATGATCACGATGTTTGATGATGGGCTCCAGAAAGTGATAGCAGGAATAACAACTATTGACGAAGTCTTACGAGTAACAAAACTACGTGTTGATTAGAACAGTTCATGCCAACATATAAATACATAGCGATGTCTACAGGTGGGAAAAAAGAAGGTGTTATAGATGCACCAAGTACATCCCGCGTTGCCGAAAAACTTAAAGAGCTCAGTCTTTACCCGATCAGTATTACGGAAGTAAAGGCTTCAATTCTAAGGCAGGATATCAACCATATTTTTGAAATTATTACCATAAAAGATATTCTTTTTTTTACCAGGAATCTCAGAGTATTGATCAAGGCCGGCCTCACTATAACTGATAGCCTGGATACAATACAGCAGCACGTCAGCAAAAGAAAAATGAAACTGCTGATAGAGGAAGTTAAAAATTCCGTAGCGAACGGTCAAAACCTGTCCGAAGCACTGCAAAATCATCCCAGACAATTTACCACTATCTATACAAACATGATCAAAGCAGGAGAAGATGGGGGAATACTCATTGATATTTTAAAAAGACTTGTAGCTTTAATGGAATACGAATCGGAAGTAAAAGACAAAATAAAAAAAGCTACCCGATACCCACTTATCGTTATATTTTCATTAGGAATCGCTTCGATCATTTTAACATTATTTATCTTCCCGAAATTCATGAAAATGTTCTCAGCTCACGGTGGACAACTTCCCTTGCCCACAAAAATCATGATAGCAATAAATACCTATGTTGGACATCATTGGCTCATAATGATCCTGACGATTACGATCACGATCTATGCTTTAAGAAAATATGTCCGGACATATCAAGGCAAGCAGCAATGGGATAGCTTAGTACTTTTAATCCCAATTTTCGGACCTCTTACGAAGCGGCTCATCCTCTCCCGGCTGACAAAGATACTGGCGATGCTGATACAAAGCGGATTACCCATACTCAATTCAGTCGAAGCAGTCATCAATACGACAGGCAATTCGATAATAGTAAGAGAACTCTATGAAATCAGAGAAAAAATCCGCAGCGGACACGGGATTTCGAAGCCGATGCGAGAAAGCAAAGTCTTTCCTGAATTAGTGGCAAACATGATAGCAGTAGGAGAAAAAACCGGAAATATAACCGAAATGCTACTGAATGTATCAGAGTATTACGAAGAGGAAGCCTCTGTTACTTTAGACAATCTGGCTGTACTTCTCGAACCAATTTTGATCATATTTTTATCGGCAATTGTACTATTTGTTATTTTGGCCGTATATTTACCGATATTAAATATGACGTCATTAATTAGATAAAAACATCCTTGCTATAAAAGCGAAGAAAAATCATACCTAAATATTAATATATAACTAAATAAGTGGAATATATATTACGTCTTTTCTGTATAAACCCATTTAAATGGGTTGAATATAGATTCAGACAAGCCGGATTTATCAAGTTCAACAGTCCAGTTAAGCATTTTAAAATCAATTGCCAGTCGTTCAGGATAATACAGAATCTTTGTTATATAGTCTCTTATATTCAAAGAGTCTTCCTCATAGTCGGTTTTAAAGAATACGAGTATTTTGCAATACGAATACTTGTATAATGAATTAATTTTGATATTATATAATTAAACTTGATTTCAATCTGAAAGGAATTTACAAATAATGAATTACAAAAATCAGCGTGGCTTCACTCTCATAGAATTGATCGCGGTTATCATCATTCTTGGCATTTTAGCGGTTATCTCGGTACCAAAGTTTCTTGACTTGACAAATAAATCAAAAAAAGCACAATGTGATGCAAATATCGGGGCAATTCATTCTGCCGTAGCTTTAAAATATGCAGAAAACGCATCGAATGCTGTAGCAGCATTCCCTACAACGCTGACAGGAGCATTATTTGCAGACGGTCTAGTACCGACATGTCCTTTTTCCGTAGAATACAGTTATGATAATACTGTAGGAAGAGTGGCAACACCTGCCCATGCACATCTTTAATAGTTAGTTTTGGCTTAGGTGTAAAAATTGATTTATCATAATAATGCCGGTTATACTTTAATAGAATTAATCGTAATTATATCCATAATATCATTTTTGAGTTTTGTTACAGTTATTAAAATTCCATCTTTATCTTCTGCAAAGGTTAATATTACGAAAGATTACATAGTTATGGATATCCGGCTTGTCCAAAACTTATCCCTTTCACAACAGACAATCTATGGAATTAAAGTAGATGCTGCTCAGGAAAATTATACTGTCTACAAAGGAAATAATAATTTTGACAACATTATTACCAATCCTTCAACCAGCACAACTTTTAGCGTAAATATCGAAGATCTATTCCCAGGAATAACAATGATAAGCACTGATCTTGCCGGAAATACACTTCAGTTTGATAAAAAAGGAATACCGGCGGATACTTCCGGCGCGATTAATACAACAAAAAACATAGTCTTGAGCAATTCTTCAACAGGGGAAACAGCAACTATATCAATAACCCCTTACACTGGGCTAATCCAGTAGAGATGAATAATAGGAGTTGTCCGGTTGTTCATTAATAACACCTCATCTACGAATAAATCCGGATCAACAGGCTTCTCGCTCATAGAACTCATAGCAGCGTTGACTATCCTTGCTATCCTCTTGCCCAAGATTATGAACCCTATGTTCACGGTACTCATGAAAAGAGTCCCAATGGAAGAAATGAATAACGCAAGCATGTTCGCTGAATCAAAGCTTGAGGACCTTCACGGACTTAGTTTTGGCAACATAAACTCAGTCTCTACAGAAAACTTTTCTATCCCTTATAATAATTATAGCTATACTATTAATGTTAACTATGTAAATGGCCCGAATGATCTTGATACAATAGCTGGAAGTACGACCGATTATAAAAAGTCGTTAATCACGGTAACAACACCATCAAATATACAATATGAACTTGCAACATTATTTACAAACCATGGATTCTAATAAAGGATATACATTAATTGAATTGATTGTGGTTATCATACTGATAAGCAGTTTTGTTTCCCTTGCCAGCGGGTCTATAGTTATTCTGTTCAACCGGGGATTTCAGGTAATACTTGAACAATCAGTCAGTAGGAGTAACGCAAACCGAATATACACTGCAATAAGTAGAGACCTTCGAAACATCAAGGATATTGCTAGCATACTCACTGCCAATAACAATATTATTGCTTTTAATGACATTGAAGATAATACCATAAGTTATTATCCGGAAAATCAGAAAATACAAAAATCTATTAACGGGACAAGCTACCAATTTGCAGAAAATGCCCACGCCCTGAATTTTATTTACTATGATGCCAGCAATAATGTACTATCTGAACCTATGACCGGGAACGGAATTTCAACGAATATAAGGACTATTGAGTCAGAGATCGCGATCGGCGAGAATATCTCTCATATTACCATTAATATGCGAGTACGGCCAAGAAACATCAGAGGATAACATGCGCACACAACAAAACGGATATATCTTGGTCATGTTAGTTTTCTTAATGAGTATTCTAAGCATTATAGGTCTTCATGCCTTATCTATTTTCAGGAGTGAAAGTATCGAACGGTCCGATTTTATCAAAACAAGCCAGGCATTTGGCATAGCAGAAGGCGGTCTGAACTGGGCATTACTCTATTATAGTTCCTCGGAAGATTGGGTAACCTCTTCAAATGCCATAAACGGATCAAGTATAACACTAAATTCGAACTGCTTTGACTTAAGCGTCCAAAATGTCACCTCCAGGTCTGCAACAGTGTTTATCACGGGAAATGCTCAATCCGGAGATCATTTCGTTGTCAGGACAATGGAGCTCTCAATCAACCAGAACAACACAACCGGAACCCTGCCAAGCCGGAGACTAAGCTATTCCTGGAAAGGCAATTAGCAAGTACTCTGAACATTGATTGACAACTGCATTCTCATAGCTCCCACTAATATCAGACGAATAAATGATCGATAAAAACAGAGTATAGTATTCATATCTTAACATTATTTATGTGTGCAGATTATATCATCAAATTGCGATATATAAATGATATTGATAAAATTATATAAATAGCAAAATAATGATCGAAAGAAGTATTTATGTCATTTTTTACCAATTCAGAAATGCTTGGCATAGATATTAGTTCTGATAATATAAAAATATTGATCTGCGAAAAAAAAAGAAAAGATTACAAAATCAGGGATATATTTACCTTGCCATACCCGCCAGAAGACAAAAGTCGTCCAAGGCATTCTATAATATCAAATTCCATTAGAAGAACCCTCCAATTAAACAAAATTAAAACAAAAAAAACATTTCTCACGTTTTCTAATAAGGATATCTTTTATCAACACAGTGTATTTCCTTTCATGAAAAAAGAAGATCTTATCGAGGCAATCGTCTGGATGTATAGGGATCAAATTGATTTTGACATCGGCAAAGCAACAATTGAGTATTCTGTTATCAGGGAATTTTACGAAAATGATTTAAAGAATCTAGAATTATTTATCACAATTATTGCTCAGGAAGAAATTGATAAAATCGTAGAAATTGTTCAAGATGCCGGGTTAACACCACTATTTCTCAGCTTTGCACCATTTGCCTGCAAAGAATACTGTTCACGGAACATGCCATTAACAAATAACGAACAGCTCTTATGGCTAGAATTAGAATCAAACTTCGCCGTACTTAATATTATAAAGGGAAACAGCATAGCTTTCGCAAGAGTAATCAGGTACGACAACGACGAATTTGCTAATATTCTTATCGAGTCATCATTGATCGATAAGTTATACTCGATTTCTCTCCTCAGTAAAACCCTTAGCGAGCAAAAAGAAGTAGGGTCCAATCTAAAAAGCGAAGCCTTTAAAAAACAAAACGACAAACATATAACACGGTTATTCATTATACTTGCAACACTATCCTTCTTAAGTGCCTTTGTCACTTCTATTGTATTTAAGCAAGTACCGTTATCTTCATTTTTTTATTTATTAACAATACTTCTATTGCTATTCAATATAATGGTCATCCTCAATACAAAAAACAACATCATTCTTTATCCAAAACTAAAATCTCTTATTATCGGCAAGAAAAAAATCTTGCAGAAATTGGAAAAACATTGCATAAGCTGTGGTTACCAGAGCATGCCGGACATATCAGAACTCAACCGAATGGCAAGCGAAGTCGAAGCAGAACTCGTGAAAGTTGAAACCAGCAAAACAGCGCTTCTTAGATCAGGAGGTGCAGCTGAAATCTTTGTCATGGAAGTGATCAGAACTATCTCCTATTATAGGGAAAAATACGGTTTAAGTGATATGAATAGAGTTATCATATCAGGGAGCGTAGCTGATATTATCGGCATCGATGATTATCTCGCGAAAGAGCTAAGCCTGGATATAGAAAAAATCAAATTACTTGATCATTACGATGTTATATCCGACAATCAGAATACTATCGAAAAAAACAGTTCTTCGTTCGTGAAACTGGTAGGATTGCTAATGATAGACACTGCCTCCGCTACGAATTTCCTACCGACAAAAATAAAAGAAAAGTTAACACTCCTTAAGCTGATCGTGCCCTCTTCTGTCTTGATAACCTCATTTTGTATTCTGTTATTGCTTATAGTACAATTACTCGACTCAAATTATAAATATAAATTAGAATTATTTAACACATCTAAAAAGCAATTAGCAGCACTAAGCCCCGTCAAAAACAAGCTAGTCGATATACAAAACAGCAACTACACAAAAAGCACACAGGTTATTTTCATGCAAGAAAAAGCAGATTACAATATAAAGGCTATCCGGCTATTAGTTGATATAAGTCAATCCATCCCCAAACACATCTCTATCGATGAAATAAATTTCAACCCGGGAACCAAAGACCTAAGCCCGACAAGTAACTACACAACACAGATAAAAGGTACAATTCGAGCAGCAAGTATCGCAACTTCAGAGCTGGCAGAATTCATATCCCGGTTAAGGCAATCTCCCGCAATTGATCAGATTGACTTGATTTTTCTGAATAAAAAAGAGATTGAAAATGCAGAAGACCTGCAAAAATTTGAACTCCTTTGCATAATAACTAACTAATTTAAGGATGTATAACTTGATTACAGATATTTCTAAATACTCTCATTACATGAAAATTTATTTAGCAGCTATAGCTGGAATCTGCATGATTATAATGATAGTATTCGGATTCACCTTCAGATCAATTATTGTCAAAAATCATCAGCTTAAAATTGACATTAGCAATATTAAAAATGAGATAAAAACCGCTAACAATATAATTTTCAAACTACAAAGTATAAACGATGCCGACATATCGAGCATGAAGAATATCCTGAACAAAAAGCATCTCAATGCCAAAGAACACTTGCCTGAACTCCTAGCGCTCCTCAGTAACGCCGAAAAAAATCCACAATTGGAAATATTATCAATCATTCCACAAAAAATCATGCAAGAAAAACATAACAATTTGACGTTGCAGATACTCCCTATTTCACTGCAACTAAAAGGGAGTTATTTCCAGTTATCATCATATTTAAAAAAACTACTTACCATGCCCTTCATCGTTGAAATAAAAAGCTATACTTTTTCAAAAGAGCTTCATGGTCCACTTATCCTGAAGCTGGAAATAAAAGCTTACTTTGTTAGCGAGCAATAAAAGGAAAAAACAATGAATATAAAACCATTTATATTACCTGGGGGACTATTGATTCTCACATTAATGGTTTACTTTTATCAGCCGACAAGTAACCAAAAAAATCTAAAGGTTAGCGCACCGTCACCTAACCTGATCCTCCCGACAGCAAGTTTTTTTTCAACCATTGATTACGCGCATATATTAAATCGCAATACTAAACAAGAAGAAGAAATTATGGCAATTAAAACAATACCACTAATTAATGACCCATTCATAAGAACACCTTACACACCTGAAAAACAAACAAATACTTTAACGAGTGAACAAAAAACAAGAAAATCAGAAGCAATTAAAAAGCAAGCAAAATCGCAAGAAAACGATAAGGTAAAATTTGTGTTGGAAGGTATCTGGGACAGTAATGAAAAGAAAATAGCCTTTATCAATGGATCGACATTAAAAACGAATGACTCTCTTAACGGTTACAAGGTCATCAGCATAACCGAAAAGCTAGTTGTTATGGAAAAAGAAGGGCGAACGATTACCTTATACTTGGAGAAATAGGAGAAAACCATGACAAACAAAAAACTAATACTTGCATATACCATTATGGTAATGATCACCTTGGCAAACTTTGCACATACCGCTAACAAAACTATCGCACCTGAAGACAAAACCGAAAAAGCCATAGCATTGATGAATTATGTCTGGCAAGGAAATAATAACAAGGCCAAAGAATCCATTAAACAAGGAACGAGTATTTCATATAGGAATGAAGATGGCTGGTCGGTGCTATTTCATGCTATCGATCAAGGGAATATTGAAATCACAAAAATATTGATCGATAAAGGCGCATACGTTAATGCAAAAACAAAAGAGGGCAACACGCCATTAATGCTAGCCGTAGCCAAAGGAAACTTTGATTTAGTACGAATGCTTGTTAACAGAGGAGCAACCATTCAGGAAAAAAATAATTATGGAAAAACCGCACTAAGTTTGTCACAGAAAAAAGGCAATATACCTATAACCCAATATTTGCAATCAAAAATAACTATTCCGGCAATAAAAACTATTGAAGTTTATAAAGAAAATGAAAAAAGCAAAAAAATAACAACAATAATCGAAGAAAAATCTGCCTCCATTCCAGCAGCAAATAATAAGGACCAGCATAATGCAAAAGCGCTAAACGATGCCATCCCAAAAGTTACGGCTTTCAAAACCGAACTGCAAAACGATGATCTTTTGAACAAAAAAACAATTAATCTTAGTCTCAATCAAGTAAAAATCACGCAGATACTCAACATCTTCGCTGCTCAGGGAAATTTCAATATGCTTATAGATAAAATGGTTACCGGGAACGTTAGCTTTTCCGCCAAGAACATACCGATAATGGAAGCCCTTGATATAATACTGAAAATCAATGGCTATACCTGGACAAAAAAAAATAATACGATTATAGTCTCTTACCGAAAACACACAAAAACATTTTTATTGAACTATATCAAAGCTGAAAACGCAAAAAAATACATTAGCGAACTTATGCCAAATGTAATGGGTATTTCTGTAAATAATGACCTTAATGCCATTTCGGTAATGGGGAACATGCTAGATATCGAAGAAGTTACCAAAGTTATCGAAAGCATAGATAATCGTCCCGAGCAAGTTATGGTAGAAGCCCGGGTAATCGAAGTAAGCGCAGGCGAAAATCCCTTTTCGGCAATAGGATACCAATACAAGAAAAACGAGAATAACAGCGCTAGCCTTAAAGGCCTGGCATCACAGGCGTCAGATGCAAATAGCGACAAAGGGTTCTATGCTATGATCATGAAAGACGAAATGAAAGCATGGCTGCAAACCTTACAAACAAATATCTACACCAATCTTTTGGCAAACACAAAAATACTAGCAACAAACAACAAACCTGCCAAAATAATTACCGGACAAAAACTTGGTTACCGCGTCAGACAGATAACGAATTCGTCTACAATTGAAAGCGTAGAATTTTTGACTGTAGGCACACAACTGGAATTCACTCCCCAAATCTCAAAAGAAAAATACATTAATATGATTATAAAACCAAAAGTCAGCGAAGGACAAATAAATGACAGTCTCCCACAAGAGAACACAACCGAAGTACAAACTGAGCTGACGGTCAAAGACGGACAATCCATCGTTATCGGCGGTCTTATTAGAAATAAAAAAGTGAAAACGCTTTCCGGAATACCAATACTTATGTCGCTGCCATTCATAGGAAATTTGTTCCAAAGCTCCGATATAAAAGACGAGAAAAAAGAAACTATTATTATAATAACTCCGCACATTATCGATGAAAATTTGAACATATCAGAGTACAAGGAAGAAAAAAAGTAGCCGCCGTAGCCGGAACTCTGCTACTGATTATCTCACGGTCACAGAACTAATGGTCCGCCGTCAGACTCGAATTAATGTTCCCGGTTACCACATCGATGCTGGCAGTTGCAAAAGCGCTATTCATCTTATCAGAAACAACAACTGAGATTTGGTGTGATCCGACAGTTGATGGTGGAGTCCAAAATACAACACGAGGATCATCGCTGGTGAGAATACTTCCGTCCCCGGTAAAATAATATTCACAGCTATTACCGGTATCTTCTACCTGAACCGCCACGGTCACTGTTTGGTGTGGCACTGCAACTGATTGTGACAATTTTATTGCATTTATCATAGGCTGGCTTTCTTCCGGCTTGTTTTGAATATTAGTTGCTTTTTCCGAGCACCCCGTTAACGACAAAGCTCCTATCATAATGACAACAAATACAACTGAATATTTCATCTCTAACGAAACCTCCTCATTTGCTCTGACATTTATTAGATACCATTCTTTTCTACCAATATAGGATTCGCTCTTGATTGAAAAGCTGAAAATATCCGGATCTGTTTCTATTATTAATCGTATAATATTTTTCCGACAAATTCAACAATACCAAGGCTTACATCAAATATGCACACCTAAAGATAAATTCATTCAAAAACCTGTAAAACATGCAATATAAAGACAAAAAAAATACAAGAAACAGGCAAAACAAACAGACCAAATTTGTTGCTGACAGAATATTTGATATGACTGAAGAAACGGTGATTTTTTCATCACTTTAAAGTTTCGATAATTTATCCCTTTGATTTTTCTGTCAAATATTTCCAGTAAACTGCTAAATCCATATATAGTAAATTTACTTGCAAGTTGCGTAAAATTGCAATTGAATGACAACTGAAACAATGCTTAAATGTAAATATATTAATTTATTATTTTCCTAATAAATATTGTAAAATTCGAAAAACATCAACCTAACCCCCATTTCTCGAAGGTATACCCCTCTTAGTTTTCAACTATCCAACACCGCGTAGGGAAATAAATTGAATGTGCATTTCTGAGCTTCACCCGGAAATTCATATATGATTTATTTCAGCTGCATAAGCTGGTTGGACGACGTATAGATCTTAGCGAGATGCTTTTGAAGCTTAGATATATATGGAGAAAGGTTTTAGAAAACCCTCGGGATTGATTAGGTTTTTGCTTTTGTGCATTAACCCAGCTGAGCAAATCTCTGAAGCTGGGATAATTTAGAAAAAATCCGGGTATAAATTCATTACAGAAGGGTTTTATAAAAAAATGGAAATGATTTTTTGGCGTATTTATGAGATTAAAGCTTTGAAAATTATCGATTATGTGTTAGGGCAATATGCTATTGTTTTATTGTTAGCCACAGATGTTTGTATAGTGTTGGAAATCTTATGACTATAGAACTGTGATTTTTTTCATCACTTTACGGTTTCAATAATTATCCCTTGATTTTTTCTGTCAAATATTTCCAGTAAAATGCTATATATATGTAAATTTATTTACAGGTTAGATGAAATTGCAATTGAATGACAATTGAAGCAATGCTTAAATATGAATATATTAATTCATTGTTTTCTAAATAAAATCGAATAACCTAATAATTCAATTATTTTTAAATGAGTCACATTTGCAGTTATATATTAAGATTTTATAATAAATAGATTTATCTCGTAGTAACCATAATAACAATGTTAATATGGTATAATATGAGTGCCGTTTATTCATAAGGATAGGGATATATATGAAAGTTTTCGAGAAGCAGCAATGCCTTTAACTGCTTGAAGACTTTTTTATCACAAAGTGTGTATTTCGGGAGTGGTCACTTCATGAACATCAATACTGATATAAATGTTATAGGTAGCATATCGGATCTCAGCATAATTGCTAACATAATTAATGCAGGCAGTGGGAACACGCCAGCGAGCCCTAATGATCTTTCAAATACAACTTTAAAAACGACTCGTTCTTTGCAACGATATGAACGGGCAGTAAAAAATACTCTTGTTTACTTCAAAAACGATGAGATTAAAGACTTATTCAATACAGTTTATGGAAAAGAAGGCCTTTCTGAAAATTCCCTGTTGATGCTTTTTTTGAATGTATCCTTCAATAATGATTTATTGGATTACTTTAACCAAAGTATATACTTCCCAGCATACTTCAGTGGCCGGATTGCAATCAAAAAGAGTGAAGTCATTGCATGCATTCAAGACCTTAAACAACGTGAAGATGCGCTAAAGAAATGGTCTGATTCTACTATCGATGTGACCGCACGGAAGTACCTGGCATTACTTGATAAATTCAATTTGCTTGAAGGTGGGCGTAGTAAGACTATTAGTCACAAGTATATCGATGATAAGCAATTGATTGTTTTTTTGTACTGGCTGTCTAAAGTGGAAAGTAAGTCAAATTTACTTGAAAGTAAATGGCTAGCCTACTGCTTACTAGATAAAGAGGCCTTTATAGCTAGAGTTCTCCAGAAAAATTTGATGAAGTACTTTGATGTCAGTTATACCGGAAACTCACTGAAACTCGAAACACAAATCTCATATAAGGATATATATAATGAACTTACGAAATCCTGATGATGTTATTCAATCAGCGAAGAGACTTGTTGAGGCAAATAATCGGTCAGAAATTAAGCTAAATGCCAATGGCGGTAATTCCATTCTTATTTTATGCGAACCTGGCAGAGAATCGGATTATATCAAGTCCATAACTAAGCTAATGACAGACGAAACCTATGAAATCATCGACTTAAATAAGCTGCTTAATGATTATGTTCAGTCCAATAAAGAAGAATTAGCTGAGAGCTTTGAACTATTAAAAGGCTCTTTGCATCAAATATTTAAAGCCCCAGAAGGAGAATCAGGAAACGATCTGTTTTCCCTTGTCATTAACAAGATAGCGGAAAGTATGTCAAATAAGAAAATACCTGTAATGATTCACTCCGGTGCATTATATGGCAGTGGGATAGATAACATCCATATTATGGAGAATGCACTGGTAATGAAGGCCTCTCTGCCTTTGATTATCTTGTATCCTGCAACAAAAGATAAAGATACGATACTTTTTTTAGGAAAACGACCCGCATCTAAATACAGATGCATGATTGTAGAATAACCGGACGAAGGAGCCTATAGATGCTGATCAAAGAAATCCTAACCATCGACCTCTCGGAAGATATCAAAAACGTTATCGACCTTGAGGATATGTCTGAGGCAGAAACAAAGGCAGAAATCGAAAACTATATCGTGACCGAGGGATTGGCCAAAGAGTATGCTGATTTTGTCACTAAGTTTACTTCTAATATTTTGGAGACCGGGGTATGGATCTCTGGTTTCTATGGTTCAGGCAAATCTTACTTCGGTAAGTTGCTTGGGTATATGCTCAGCAATCGCAATATTGCAGGAACACCAGCTCGGGATCGCATCTTGCAGCGATTCAGCGGTTTAAGAGACGAAGCATTAATAAAAAACTCAATAGCACGATTGGGTGCTGAAAACTGCCGAGTAGTTTTTTTGGATGTTGCGAAACAGGATACGTCTAAAGGTCTGGCCTATACGCTATTTAGGAATTTTCTTAAGTCACTGGAATTGCCAGAAAATGAGCATGGCTTCTTATTGTTCCAACTGCTTATCAATGATAATACAATCAACATTACTGAGTTCATTACTAAGAATTCAGATAAGAAATGGCCTGACATTCGACCTCGTATGGTTGAGTATGCCAAACTGATCAAAGTAATCTATATGCAAAAAGGTAATAGTGAAAGTGATTATACTAGCTTACTTGAAACGATAAGGCGGGATATTGATCAATTTAGCGCTACCCGGCTAAAAGAAGAATTGCAGAATTATCTTAAAATATCAAAAGGTGAAAAGGTTGTTTTTCTTTTTGATGAAGCGAGTGAAGCCATAAGTCAAAAGAAATTCAACCTCCTTGATCTGGAAGGGATCAGTGAATCGCTTTCTGCTCTCGGCGGTAAAGTCTGGACCATGGCTATTGCTCAGGAAAAATTAGACGATATAATCAATAATTCAAATGTAAGCAAAGCACAACTGACAAAAGTAACCGACCGGTTTAAAACCAAAATTCACCTGGAAGCTACAGAAGTCGATGTTATTATTCGAAGTCGATTACTTAATAAAACCGAAGCGGCTGTGCAGAGTTTGAAAGATCATTATCAAAAGAACTCCGGTAAGATATGTGATCATTCTTCATTAACTGCCACAGGCCTTGCAAAAACAGATACTCCTGCATTATACGCTACCTATTATCCGTTTTATAAGTATCAGTTTGATTTGCTACAAAACTTTCTTTTTGGTACCAAAGGGTATGCTTCTACCAAAGTTGCCGCTCGTGGCATGATTATTACTACCTATGACATCTTAAAACATGAATTACAGAATAATTCTTTATTTGAAATGGCAACCGGCTGGCAAATTGCGAAAGAGGCACAACCGCAACCTGATGCCCGACTTGTTCATCGATTCGATAATGCTGAGCGAATCCTTAAGGAAAACAAATCTGAGATATCCGGGAGAAAGTTACTGGAGACGATCAACTTTCTGGTAGAAGCAGAAGTTGTTCCTGCAACTGTTAACAATATTGTAAAAGCCTTTATTAAAGATCCCGAGGCCTTTCATCGTGTTGAAGGTAATGTTTCGACTGCTCTCAACACTTTAGTTGAAGCAAAAGTTCTACTCCTAGCAAGTAATGCATATAGGATTACCTCTGACATCGAGCAGCGCCTACTTGATGAAATGAATGGCTATCTTGTTCAGGGTTATATTAAAAAAAGTCGAATTGTTACTGCTTATAAATCATCACAGTACATTAAAGGAATAAGCCGGATTAATGATATAAACGGACTGTATGACTTCTACATAACGACTGATAATGAGGATGAGCTGACAAACCCAGGACAAAAGCAACTAAAACTGAAACTGAAAAGCGTCTATAGTCTCAGTGATGATAGGTCTGCAGATATTGAAGCGTTACGAGTACAACATCAGAATGATAAAGATCTGATCTATTTAGTACCTGATAACAGCTCTTTTAAGGAAATTGATAAGTTGATCGAGGATATCGAACGAATTGTTTTTCTGGAGCCAAAATGTAGCAATCCGCAGACTGAAGAAGGGAAGATTTACCTGGGTTTTTTAACTGTAAAAGCAGAAAAAGAAGTACGGCTCAAAGCACTAGTGGAAGAATCTCTACAAAAAGCAACTTCAATCTACCTATACAACCTATTGCAGTTAAATAAGGAAAATTGGCAGACTACATTACAGGGACAACAGCGACAAGTTGTACAAAACATTTATTTTAAACGGTTGGATTCCCAGTTGAATGACACCGTAGCTGTGAGTGTGATTAAAGAAGCTACAGGAACACGCCTGAAACAATATTTTCACGGGAATGATTTTCAGTTTTTTGATGATCAGGGGAATTTTATTGGAGATAACTTAAAGGTAACGGAGGAAATACTCTTTAAGATCCGAAATACCTTTGTGGACGGTGCAACACTGGAAAAAGAACTGGAGCAGGCACCAACAGGTTTTGCTTATGGAACGGTCATTTCTACTATGGCCGCTCTGATGCGAGCCGGTAAGATTATGGCAAAGTATAATGCTAGCGATAAGTTCTCCTGGCGAGATGATGGCGTTAAAGAAATATTCACAGCAGCCAGAGAGTTCAGGCGAACTTCATTCAAAGCTATTGGCAAAGCACTCACCACGCAACAGAAAAACGATATCGTTACGGCTCTGCAGGGGCTAAACTATGAAGAGCATACAGATAAAAAAGTAGACTGGAATACCAATGATTTTGACCTGGTAAGCGCTATTCGAGAGCTGGCTAAAAAATTCTGTGACAATGTCGATTATATGAGTAGGCAGACTAGAGATTTTAATCAGCTTTTTGCTGACATCGAGACTCACAAAGATACGCTGAGTAGTTTTACAGGACAAGTAAGCGAATCTAACTACATAGATAAGGCAAATGACTTTCTGAGTAAAAAAGAGTCATTCTCAAATGCACTTCAGGCCATAGAGAAAGTGGAGAAATTCATTCGGAATAACCTGCCCAAACTAATCATGTGGAGTAGTTTTGTAACTGGTGTGAATGATGAGTTAATCAAGTCAGCTCAAACAAATGCCGTGATTACAGAGCTGGATACGGATTTCACTAAGCATTACAAGAACGGGATCGTTAAAAACTTTGCAGGTATACAGCAAACTGCCCAAAAAATTAAAGATGAATATTATAAGTTGATTGAGGCTTCAGTGAATGAAATGGCTGATAAGTACTCTGTTTTAAAAACTGAGGCAGAGGCTCTTATCCAGGAAATTGTGAAATTACCTACTGGATTAAATGATACCGCACTGGATAAGGCTAAAACCATCTCTCTATATGCCCAGCAAAGAACACAAACCAAAGTTGATATTGATTTTGATATAAAAGATAAACATTCCCGGTTTACCTACTCGGAAATATTATCGTTTATTGATCTCTATAATAGTAAAAAAACTGAACTAGAAATCTTGAAATCAGGCCTTATTCGAACTGCCCCACCTAAACCAGAACCAGGCAACCAGGCGATACCGAGCATAAAGACGTTCACAACAAAAATGCCATCAACAAGGCTTAAAGTAAGTGTATATAAAAGCTGGCTAGGACAGGAAATGCAAAAGATATCCGGTGCAAATGATAATGATGAAATTGAGCTTATTGAATGAAGATTATTTACCACGAAGAGCACGAAGTATATGAAGAGGAACATATTCATGGAATTTGATGAATTATCTAATAAGGTAATCAGTTTAGCGATTGAGGTGCATAAGAATTTAGGGCCTGGATTATTAGAAAGCACCTATAAACAATGTTTGGCATATGAGTTAGCTAAAGCTGATATTAAGTTCATTATGGAAGCAGAGCTGCCAGTTCAGTATAAAGATATAAAATTATCATGTGGATATAAAATAGATTTATTTATAGAAGATACATTAATAGTTGAACTAAAAAGTGTTGAAAAAATGAATCCTATTTATGATGCACAGATTTTGACATATATGAAATTAAGTAAGGTTAAGGTCGGCTTGTTATTAAATTTTAATAATAAGCTATTAAAAGATGGAATAAAACGTTTTGTGTTATAAAATCAGTGCTTCGTGACCATCGTGTACTTCGTGGTGAAAAGGATTAAAAATGAAACTATCAGATCATGCAGAAAACATACGACAACTCATCGACAAAGCCTTTCGCAATCGTCTGGGTAGAATGGGAATAACAGAAACTGCCTTGCAACCAATTGAGGCTATTCCTCCCGAATATCAAGCTACTAGAACTCGCATCGAAGGCATTTATAAGGTGCTGGTTGCTGAAACCGGGACTGATAAAGACGCTTACGAAAAACTGGTCGAAGAACTGTCTTTTACCCTTTTCAATCGGATTGCTGCGCTCAAAGTCATGGAAGCACATACCCTGCACCCGGAAATCATAACCCGCAGGAGTCAGCACGGCGATCGCTCCTTTGCTCACCGTCATTGGCTGGAACAGAATCCCGATGGGAGAAACGATGAGCAGGAAGGATTAATAGGATTCTTAAAAGATCAATTAGCTGCTCTTTCCTCTGACATTCCACTATTTAGTCTTGAGCATCCATATCATCTACTGCCAACTGCTATTGAACTAAATTCCATTATTAATGCCTTCAATCTGATCGATACAGACACTCAGGTAGAAACTGACATCTGGCAAAGCGATGATGTACTGGGTTGGTTATACGAAAGTTATAACACTGCTAATAAAAAAAAGCATAAAGACAGTGGCTATAAGACTGAGTACCATAAAGTCAGTTTGCAAAGTCAATGGTATACACCTCGCTGGGTAGTTAAATTCCTGGTAGATAATAGCCTGGGTAAATTATATCTGGAAATGTACCCTGACTCTGAAATCAAAGAAAAATACAAGATAGCCAATGCTCCGAGTACAAAAGCAAGAGAAATAAAACCGCTTAACGAGATCCGCCTGATTGATCCGGCTACTGGTTCGGGCAATTTTCTGCTTTATGCCTTTGATCTGTTTTATGATTTGTATCAGGATCAGATTGATAACTATGGTGCTGAATATAATGAAAACAAAATACCTGAGCTTATTATCAAACATAATCTGCACGGAGTTGATTTGGATGACCGGGCTATACAGTTAGCTCAACTGGGCTTGTATATCAAAGCGAAAAGGAAAAAACGAAGTACCAAACTCGAACATTTTAATATCGTCAGTTCCGACTTCTTTTTGCCGGATTATAGCGAAGTAAAGCATCTCTTTGAAGAGAACGGGCAGCCTCTAAATAATGAACTTGAAAAAATTGTAATGGACCTCTGGTCAGATCTTCAGCAAGCTTATAAGTTCGGCTCGCTAATCAGACTCGAAGAAAAACTTAGCTCACATTTGCATGATTTGACTAAGCAGTGGCAAGAGAATCAGTTGAATCTGTTTACTGAACCATCATTAGCTACGTATGAGAACTTTAGAGTGAACTTTTTTGCTAACCTACAAAAAGCTGTGGAACAAAATACTGCCCAGCAAGGGGTTAATTTCCTTAACACCAAAACACAGGATGCCATTATCTTTTTGCAGCTATTAACTCAGAAATATGATATAGCCGTTGCTAATCCGCCTTATACAGATAGTAGTGATTTCGGGCCAGAATTGAAATCCTTTATCGAGGACAATTACAAGAAGCCATATAAATTTAACACCAATCTCTATGCGACTTTTATTAAGCGGTGTTCTGAGTTAATTGATGATAAAGGGAAAATGGCTTTGGTTCATCCACCCACCTTTATGTATATCAAGACTTTTGAAGATGTTAGAAAATACATGGTTGAAAAAATGCACATCAGTCTTTTTGTTGAATGGGGTTATCTTGGCATGTTTAATCCATCTGCAAGAGTGGATAGTGCGATGTATGTTCTCGAAAAGGAGAAAAAAGTCGAGAATATCAATTTTATTAAATTGAATGATCTTTATGAAGGCAAAAGGTATAAAGCTTTCGTCGAAGCTTATGATGATTTGCTTGATAATCGCCCCAACAAGAACAACTATACCCTCGATCAATCCAAACTTAAAATCATCGAAGGCTGGCCGTTTATTTATTGGATCTCTGATGGATTTAGGGAGAAGTTTAGGGGAAATAGCTTAGCGCAGTATTTTGACATAAGTTTTGGACTTAAAACTGCAAACAATTTAAGATATTTAAAGTTTTTTTGGGAAATAATTAATCAATCTGAACGATGTTATGAGAATATTTATAAAGCTGGTCCTTTCAATAAATGGTATGGAAATTTGTGGTTATCGTTAGACTTCGAATACCAAAAAGTAAATATTGCAAGTGAGAAATCAAGTGGATTCTCAGGGGAAAATAACTATAGAAAAAAAGGAATAATATGTCCATCTGTTGGGACTAAGGGTACTTCATTTCGTCTCAATATAGATTCCATATTCAGCAATGCAGACCTAGGTATTTATCAAACTGATAGAAGTAAAGACATTCCGATTTTGTCGGTGCTTAGTTATTTGAATTCAAAAGTCGTTCAATATATAAATAATATGTTAAATCCAACTGTTAATATAATGCCAAATGATTTAAATCGTATTCTATTTACTAGACCATGTTTGTCCGATGAAAAATTACTTACTGAACTTGGAGAATGTTGTGTCGAAATAAAGAGGAAATTGTGTTCATATAAGCTAACTGATTCAAATTATATAGCTAATCCAATCACTGTTTTTCCTGGAACTCGATTTGAATATAAATTAACCTCCTTTTTAAATTACGAAAATCATATTCTCACTCATATTTTTTTAAATGAAGCCATTATCAACGAAAAAATTTTTGATGTCTATGAAATGACACCAGATGATAAAGCTATGGTACTGGCAAAAGAAGGAGAAAGTATCGGTTGTTTACCAGTATCTACAGAAGCACGTACGGCTTATCTTTCCGAAAAGGAAGCGACCAGAGAGTTCTCTTTAAACAGCATTTTTAGCTTTATTGAAGCTTTACCAACAAAAGAATTCACAACTAAAGAGCGTGATAGGATAATTAGTGAATTTGCCACGCTCTACCAATCCAATAACGACCTGGAAGAGTTCTGCATCCGCCACCAGATCAACCCCATCAACATCTGGTACTGGTTCAAAGAATCTAACGTATTACCACCAGCCCGTGCAGCGGAGATTGCTCTGGAGTTCTTAGCTGATGCAATCCGTACAATATTGGCCGAGGACGATGACGGCATCATCCCTCTGGTTGGTCAATTGGGTGAGCCACGACTACTCGATCGACTGGAGAAACATTGCCTGGATAACGGCTTTTCTTCGGCGCAGTTTATGCAACTGGACGGACTGCTGGGCAAACCATCGAACGATTACCTGGAGCACAACTTTTTTAATGATCTAAGCAACCACCTTAACCTTTTCATGTACCTACCTAAAACCCCCTTTATCTGGCATCTATCCAGCGGAGAACATCAAGGGCTGGAAGTCTATATCAGTATCTACAAATGGAGCCGGGATAACCTGTTCAGGCTCAAGACAGCCTATATCAGTAAACGCATCGAGAACCTAGAGTATCGCCAGATCCAGCTCAAGGACAGCGAGACCGCCCAGGCACAGAGCGAGAAAGAGAAAATCAGTATACAGCTGAGAGAGATCGCCAAGTTCACCAAAAAGATTGAGGAACTTATCGCTGAAGGGTATGATCCTAAGCTCGATGACGGCGTAGGCAAAAACATAGCACCTTTGCAGAAGAAAGGTTTGCTTCGCTGCGATGTGCTCAACGCCAAACAGCTGGATAAATATTTAAAGGCGGACTGGTAGTCAGATAGGTTACAATCAGTTTGTGAAAAAATGGAGTTAATCATGTCAGATATAATCACTAATAATTTTACCGAAGTTCTTTCACTTATTCGTGAGGCTCGCAATAAAGCGATCAGCAATGTTAATCATGTAATGATCGATCTATACTGGCGGGTAGGTAAATATATTTCAGGCAAAGTAAATTCTGAGGAATGGGGAAAAGGTGTAGTATCCGGCCTTGCCGAGCATATACAAAGAACTGAACCAGATATCAAGGGATTTAATGTTAGAAATCTCTGGAGAATGAAGCAATTCTACGAAACTTATAACGACCAGCCAAAACTGTCTCCACTGGTGACACAATTATCCTGGACAAATAATCTTATCATAATAACAGCTTGCAAGACCCAGGAGGAACGAGAGTTCTACCTCCAACTAGCTATCAGAGAAAAATATTCCAAGAGAGAACTTGAACGGCAGATCGTTACTGGTATTTTTGAACGGACCAAGATAGCCCAGACAAATCTTTCACCTGTGATGAGAGAATTACCGCAAAATATTTCAGATACTTTTAAAGATACCTATGTTTTTGAGTTTCTCGGTTTACCGGAACAGCATTCTGAGCGTGATTTACAGAAAGGCTTAGTCCACAATCTTAAACATTTCATTCTTGAACTCGGTGGAGACTTCACCTTCATGGGCGAGAATTATAGGCTTCAGGTGGGAAATGAGGATTTTTATGTGGATCTGCTTTTTTATCACCGTTCCCTTCAGTGCCTGGTTGCTTTTGAGCTTAAGATAGACAAATTTAGACCAGAACACATGGGGCAACTGGAGTTTTATCTGGAAGCGCTGGACAGAGATGTCAGAAAAGCGCATGAGCACCCGAGCATCGGCATTCTGCTTTGCGCTTATAAAGACCAGGATGTAGTTGAATATGCACTGAGCAGATCAATAAGTCCTACTTTGATTGCTGATTATGAAACTAAGTTGATACCAAAAGCAGTACTGCAAAGAAAACTACATGAATTGTTTGAAAACGCAGAAGCACAGGAGGATAAGTCCGGTAATGATAGATAAATGGTTTCTGGAAGATATTGAACATCAACTAAAACAACGCAACCGGGTAGTAATTCTTGACCCAAAAGCGCAGTGCGGGTTTCTCTTGCCTTTATTAGACACTGGCAACTATATCATTATCAAGACAGACAGCACGTTTACCGAAGATTGGCAGACAGTCAAAGAAGAGCTGTTTTTGCGATATGAAGCTGAAACTAAATACAAAGATACGCCAGTAGTATTCTATGTAACCCGCAGACAGGAAAAGCTGACTTTCTTATTTGATTACTGCTTTACCCATGGTTGTCTGGATCTCTCCAGCCCCGAGGAATGGCTCAAGAAGAAACTATTTGCAAGTACAGGCCTACAAGTGCAGATGGATAGCCCTGTGCTTTTAATTGCTGGAAAAATGGGCATAGGAAAAGATATCACCTGGTGGAAAAAGATCCTTCAAAACCTGGAAGAGCTGGTCAATCTGGATGATGAATTGTTACCTTTTCTGCACGATCCAGAATCATATCTAAGTGTTAAAGATACTGATATCCGCAGATTGTTTGAAGAGAAAGTATTCGAATTGCTAAATCAGCCGTACATGAATAAACCGCCCCGGACACTCGCTGATGAGGTAGTCAAAAAACTTTTCGATGGTTTGCTTGCTAATAATATTTCTAAGGAATTACTACAGCTTTATTATCGCTGGATGGATAGTGAGACCTACTGTAGCTCACTTGTGGACTATATAAGCAATTATCACATTAATCTTGCAGTTGCACACTGGAACGCAAGCCCTGAGCATTGTTTTGAGGTTTTGGATCACAAGGCAATCATTGATATTACAAAGAACCTTCGGGATAAAGTATATATCTCTGAAAAATTGGCATCGGTAAAAATCCGTGCAAATAGTCAAAAAGCAAAACGGTTTATCCCTTCATGGTGGTCCGATGTAATAACGCTGCTGGAATTTGACAGCAAGACATTAATCTCCTGCAATTCTTTGAGTAAAGTTGTGGAGTTTTATACAAACCACTTTGCTAAAGTAGATCGGGCCATCCGCAATCTATACGCACGTTTTTTACAGGAAGAAAAAATAATTCGACCGCTGCAAGAGTATTACGAAAGCCTTAACCAGGACTTGCTGCATAAATGGTTTGAATTTGCCGGTGAATACAAATCTGATCAACAAGGCTATTTGGTAAACTTGTTAAAAAAAGCTAAACCAAGAATTGCTGTGATTGTAGGCGATGGCATCCGCTATGAAATCGCCGATCAGATAGCTGCGTCTTTACAGAAAAAACTTAAAGTTGATAAGCACATAATGCTTGCCGATATGCCCTCCGAAACTGAGCACAACATGAGTGCTTTGTATCTGGGAAATGATGAGGTACTTGCAATACACAAGGACCGTGAAAAAAGTTTGGTTGCATCAACCGGTAAAAATATAACCTTTATTAATTTAGCTGATTTGAACTATGGCGAACAAGCTGACTATCTGGTGCTGACTTACAAAGACATCGATAGCACTGGTGAAAAGCTGCAACAGGGTGCTCTCAAATTGTTTTCAGAATTCGAAGCTGTTCTCCAAGATAAGATCACGCAACTAATCAATATGGGATATAAAGAAGTCCATTTAGTAACCGATCACGGATTTGTTTTAACCGGTCTCTTAACCGAATCCGATAAAATTGATCCGGCAGTCACTGGACTATGCAAACCGAGTGAAAGATACATTCGTACCGTCGACAAACAAAACAATACTGATTGGTTGATGTTTGAAAGGTCAAGTGGTGAGTATAAGTATGTCTATACGGCTAAGAGCCATAGACCATTCAAATCAAAAGGCGTGTATGGCTTTTCTCATGGCGGGTTTACCCCACAGGAGATAATTATTCCTAAGTTTGTATTTAAAAAACAGAGCGCTGTAACCTCCAACCTGGACGTGGCTATTATAAATAAACCAGAACTCGCAGATGTTGTCGGCGACTTGTTTGGTATCAAATTACAAGCAGGAGCCTGCACTGATTTGTTTGCCGTTAGCCGCAAAGTGCAGCTAGTGTTGTATTCCGGTAATTGTCAGTATTCCAGCAGCAGCATCCTTACGATCGAGTCAGGGAAGACGTTATCAGCTGAATTTTCTTTTAGTGGTAACGCCGAAGTTATGGCCGTGTTATTAGACGCAGAAACTCAGGAACAATTAGACACAGTTACAATAAAAAAATCCGATGCACGTGATTTTGGCGGTTTATTATAATGGGAGGCATTTATGATATTAGATGACTTAGACAAGCAGACCTTAGAGCATTTTAAGGGATTTGTGGTCAGAAAAGATTTGGCTGCTATTATCAAAGGCGGAGCTAATGTCCCTGCATTTGTTCTGGAGTATTTGCTAGCCAACACCTGTAGCACGGATGATGAAGCTAAAATTAAAGAAGGTATCGATGGAGTAAAGAAAATACTTCACGATCATTATGTAAATCCTGAAGAAAGTTCCTTAATTCAATCGAAAATAAGAGAGAATGGTCGCTATAAGATAATAGATAAAATATCAGTCGACCTTGATCCTCAAAAAGACAGGTATTGGGCATCAATATCGAACAGCAATATTAAGAAAGCCAATATCAGTGATGAGCTGGTAAATAGCCATGAAAAAATTCTTCTTGGCGGAATCTGGGCTATTATTGAAATGGAATACGATCCTTTGATCACGGTAGGTTCAACCGTATATCCCTTCGTAGTTAAAGATATAAAACCAATCCAGCTATCCAGATTTGACGGAAACAAAATTGTTGAAAAAAGAAAAGAGTTTACGAAAGAAGCATGGCAAACTTTATTACTCAGAAGCGCTGGCTATGAACCTGCAAGCGAAGGCTTGGACCCGAGAAAACAGACACTTCTGCTAATGAGGCTAATTCCTCTCGTAGAGACCAATTTTAACATGGTCGAGCTAGGGCCCAGGTCTTCTGGTAAATCCTATATTTACAAAGAAATTACACCGTATGCACTCCTTATCTCAGGTGGTCAGGGTACTGTGGCTAAACTATTTGTCAATAATTCCACCGGCCGAATTGGCTCTGTAGGCGAATGGGATGCAATCTGCTTTGATGAAAGTACAGATAAACTTTTTAAAGATCCTGACGCTAAGCCTTTAATGAAAGACTACATGGAGTCCGGATCATTTTCCCGAGGCGGTAAAGGTGGCGAGATCTCTGGTAAAGCATCAATTATCTATAATGGTAACATTAATCAGCCAGTTGAAACCGTACTTCAAACTTCACATCTCTTCAGTCCGTTATCCGATGAAGTCAACGGAGATACAGCCTTCCTTGATCGAATACATTTGTTTTTGCCTGGATGGGAGATAACCAAGTTTAGCCCTTCCAATTTCACAGGTCATTTTGGTTTTAGCACCGATTTCTTTTCTGAGAACCTAAAGTATCAACGCAGGACCAATTACAACGATGCCATTGATAAGTATTTCTCTTTTGGCCATCATTTAAAACAGCGAGATTCCAAGTCTGTTCGCAAAATTGTATCTGGTTTTATTAAACTTCTGCATCCAGATGGTAATTTTACTAAAGAAGATATTAGGGAATACCTGGTTGTAGGTATGGAAATGAGACGCCGAGTAAAAGAACAGTTAAAAAGAATTGGTGGAATGGAGTTCTGGGATACCAATTTTTCCTACATCGACAAAGAGACTCAAGAAGAGATATTTGTTGGCTTGCCGGAAGAACGGGGCTGCAACCTTATCGAGAAAAACGCTTTGCCTCCGGGTGTATGTTACACAGCAACCAGCGATGGTGACAATAATTGCCTGGTAAAAATTGAGGCGGTTGCGATACAGGGAAGCGGAAAACTAAACATAACCGGCACTTCAAATACCGATGTAAAAGAGAATATTAAAAACACCTATAACTACATCAAGGCAAATGAAAAAACCATTCTTAACGAACAACATTCTTTAAAAGGCTATGATATTAACATACAGGTTACTAATCTACTGGGTGCAAATATTAGTGGAGGTATAGGCAGTGCTGTCTATGTATCAATTATCTCAGCCATTTATAACAAGAACCTTAAACCCGGACTGGCAGTACTTGGAAATATCTCCATAGGTGGAGCCGTGGAACGAGCTCTGCACTTTCCAGACAAGGTTACCATCTTATCCGACAACGGCGCAAAGACGATCCTTGTCCCAATGGAGAATATCAGTGAAATGACTACACTGCCAGCTAGCACGCTAGGTAAGACCGATGTCCCCTTTTACGGTAATGGTCAGATGTTATTGCAGAAGGTTGTGGATTCGTAGCATCTCTCGCTTGGTATTGATTGAGGATTTTATACAGTAATTGGAGATAAACATAACTGATTTGCTGACCAAGTGCTATAAAGCGAAACGCATTGGTATCAAAGGGTATCAGCTTGTTCGATATTACGGTTTGTACATCAATAAGTCGCGTGGTAAGCGGGCAAAAATGCAGGTTGAAGTCCTGGAATTCAAAAAACTGTACCAAAACTGTACCAAACATAAATTGCTAATATAGCTGGAATGGCGGAGAGGGTGGGAGTCGAACCCACGGTACCCGTAAAGGTACACCTGTTTTCGAGACAGGCACGATCAGCCACTCTGTCACCTCTCCGTTGTCACTATATTCAATTATACTACCACATATTACACGGTAATTAGCGACACTTCAACTATTAATCGTGTAAATAGCGCATATTAAGGCTGAAGGACAGCGATTCGGACAAACCTGAATTAATTGGCGGCACGTAACAATTTATGCAACAAACTTCGAAGATCACTGTAGGTCCTGACATAATAGCGGGCAGCAGTCGGCGGATTACCAACTTTAATCGAATACGCTTTCGGCGGGAGCAGTTTGAACATATCCTCATCAGTTCTATCGTCGCCCGCTGAAAATGAAAAATCATAAGCTTCATCCGACATAAATCTCAGTGCTGCAAGGCCCTTGTTAACGTCAGGGTTCTTAACTTCAAGCACCATTTGTCCTTCCAAAATCTGCAAGTGAAGCGCCTTCGCTTTCGGGAGCATATCTCTTCTCAATTCCTTTACCCTAATATCACTTAATGCCCGGTACGTCTTTCGATAATGCCAGGCAATCGAAAAATCCTTTTCCTCGACATAAGATCCGGGAGTTGTATCCGCATAAAGCTCAAATATCGGTCGCAGGTCTTTTTTCCATGCGGTATCAATCGGGATTAATGTCTGCCATGGATCGCCATTATATTTAAGCCAGGCACCATGTTCAGCAGAAAGTCCGATATTAAAATTATTCAACCACTTTCCGAGCAGGTACCTGTTTCTTCCGCTAATTATAAACACCTTGTTCCTGACATCAAAAGAAAGGTCCCTCAGCAACTGAGTAAGCGCTTCATCAGGCTTCGCCATCCCAGGCCTATCGTAAAAAGAGACAAGAGTGCCATCGTAATCAAGAAAAAGAATTCGTTTTTCACTTTTCTTATAATCCTCGATTATTTTTTTTTCATTCTCGTCATTTAATAGTTCTGCCATATCCTGCTTCTTTTTACAATCCGAACAACCATTATTCTATTAAAAAATAACGCAGGCATTAAGCTGCCTAAAAGCAATAAACTAATAATATGTTTATGGGATAAATGCAAGTGTATTTTGTAAAATAGCTAACTGCTCCCCTTCGCAGGGGAGCAGTTTAAATGACAAAAATTGTGGCTCGAATAACCTTTGCAGGTAAAAGGCGCTTATTTGACTCGTTCTATATATTCACCGGTAGCGGTATCAATACGGATAACATCATCAACATTAACAAACACAGGAACGGCCAATTCATACCCGGTTTCAACAGTCGCAGGCTTAGTAACTTTTCCGCTGGTATCTCCGCGCAAACCTGTTTCAGAATAGGTTACTTTTAGCTCAACTGCTTTAGGAACTTCAACACTTAATGCTTTGCCTTCGTATAACACAATACTTACCATGTCCTGCTCTTTAATATAATTAACGTTATCGCCGATATCTTCTTTCGGTATTTCCATTTGATCATAAGTTTCCTGGTCCATAAAAGCATACATCCCGTCAAGATCATACAAAAACTGCATTTCTCTCTTGTCCAGACGTACGTCATCAAGTTTCTCATTAAGCTTGAAGATTACTTCACTCACGGAGCCTGTAGACATATTTTTGTATTTTGTCTTGACTACAGCATTCGTCCGCGCAGCTCTGAAATACTCAGCCTTGAGAATAACATAGAGGTCCCTTCCTTGCTTAATAATATTTCCCGGTCTTAGATCCTGTGCTAATTGCATATTATTTTCTCCATTATAAAGATTTGATAAATCGGTCAAGATTGGGAACAATACCACCGTGTAATATTAAATCCTGACGAAAGCGATTTACCCAGGATTGTATTTTAACAAAATCATGAAAGAAAGAATAGTAGTATTCACATAGATTATAAAGATTATTTTCTATTTTTTTAGAATTATATAACATTAGCAGTTGCCTGTACTGCTCAAAGACCTTAGATGCACAGTCTTGATAAGCTTCCATGACATCAAGCAAGGCAACTACTTTAACAAGCTGATAATTATCTTCCTGTTCATAGCTATGCCAGACAAAAGGTTTGCCGGCAAGTATCGCACGTGCAAGAGAATCCTCCCCGCGCACAAAATTATAATCCATTGAAAACAATAATGAATCATAGTCATTATAGTGAAGCATTTCCGGGAATAAAAAATACGCCTGTCCCAGTCGGGCAACCCCGGAAGAAATCCAGTCGACGTTTCTGTTTTCCAACGCCTGTTTTATAGAAGCCTGGGATAAATTGCCCAAAACAAACATCAGGTTATTTTCGTTTAACGCATGCAAAGCATCAACCAGATTATCCATACTGCGGTTATAAGAAAACAGACTTCCCATTTTGAAATCAAGTGCATCAGTAGGCAACTGGCTACGAAAAGGTTCCAGCCATTTTTTACGCCATTCAGATTGGTCTGTGTGTTGGTTAATTATATCTATTATTGTATCTTCTATCAGCATTCCCCCTGACCTGGAGGTAACCCCTTGAGCAAATACATAACGAGGCGTTTCAAAGCCTGTAGGGGCCGCTAAGCCATGCATGGACTCAAAGCTTCTCTCAGCGGTAAGATGCTCGATCACGATGATTAACTGAGCCTGTTCATATACCTGGGTCCTGAACAAATCCGGGATCTCGCAGGCAAGTGACTCAATAATAAGCGGAGCAAATGTAAGCTGCTGAACCTGGCCATTCAGGTAACTATCCATACAAACGATTTCAATACCCGTTAATATCTGACTCACGGAATGTATATCGATCTCAGGAGCAATAGCTTTAAGCGTATAAATATCGTCGATAAATAATCTGATACGACGGCTACGGTTATGTTGCTTCAGGGCCCTCGCCAGCCTGAAAGAAAAACCGGCATCGCCGAAGTTATCAATAACCTCACAAAAAATATCAATATTCTGATCACGTAGTTGCATGCTCATATCTTAAGCTAATGATTTTTGGAAAGCAACTGTTTTCAATCCATAGGAGTCATTTTTTAATTCGCTCCACAAGCACCTCAAAAACACAACTGATTCCAATAAAAACACAGAAAATTAACAGCTACTGATCAAATACATCTAAATAATTTTGTGGTAAAATAAAAAACAAATAAAATAATCTTTGTCGGAAAATTAAAAATGGAAACAAAAACTAAGGGTAAAATAGAAGCTCAAATAAGTGAAGCTATTATCAAGTTTGAAAAAGAATATATGGGACGCGGACCGTCTGAAACGAAAACATATATTATCAAAGACATGATTCTTATTCGCTTAAAAGGAGTGTTAACTCCTGCCGAAGAACAACTTACCAAAACTATTGAAGGTGCGGATCTCGTAAAAAAAACCAGAGTTAAACTTTTGGAAGGCGCAAGAATATTGCTTGAGAAAATCGTGAATACCATTACTAGTTGTCAGATCAAAAGCTTACATAGTGATATAAGCACGAAGACAGGAGAAAGAATAATAGTTTTTTCTCTTGACCAGAATTTAGAAGAGAAGTTAATGAATTGACTTTATCAAACAATGAAGCTAAACTTTAAAAAAAAATTGGAAGACTCTAAATAAAACCCAGCACGTCTGGTAGTTATTAAGTAAGCCAATACTAGTTCATCAAAAATGGACTAGTATTGGCTTTTTTTATTTTAAGGAGGTTTTTTATGAGTAAGCTATGGCAGGAATGGACAATTGCAAACGATATTAAGAACATTTTAGATACTTCTAAAAAAGTTGTTTTCCCAAAAAACAGAGAAGAGATTCTAGAGTTAGCAATGGGTGGAAAGAAAGATATCTTTGAAGTTTCCTATCCAATTGGAAATAATAGAATAGTACCGGAAGCAACCGTTTTCAAATGCAAAAATGGATTAGCTGTAAATTATAAAGAAAAATATATGCGGAGAAGAGATCCTGATTGTATGTTAATTGGAGACAATCAGGAAACTGACAAAACACGTTTTGCCGATGTATTCAATTTCCCCTTTGAAAAAACGAGAGCAGAAACTTTTGACTGGTTAAAAAATCAGGAATTAATCCTAATAGCTATTAATATTGGGGGAATCAGGTCCATACATAAGGGATTATTAATCGCTCCCGCTAACGCAGGCTTTTTTGTCGGTGCGCTCGCTGATTTACAGGGATTTATTAATCCAGAGGATATTCCTGTGGATTTTAATCCTAAAGCAATTGTTTATTTAGCTCCGCCGTTTAGACATACGCATTTTAACGGCAAACAAATAGTAGTTCATAACCGAATTAATAGACTGCATGAGATATTTTCATATAACTTATATCCCGGACCCAGTGCAAAAAAAGGCATTTATGGCGTTTTATTGCAGATCGGCGAGGAAGAAAACTGGCTGACACTGCATAGTTCAACTGTTCAGGTTGTAACACCCTACGATAATATAACCACTATTCTGCATGAGGGAGCAAGCGGCGGTGGAAAAAGTGAAATGCTGGAACATGCCCACCGGGAAGAAGATGGAAGATTGTTATTAGGCAGGAACCAAATTTCAAATAAAAACTTTTATCTTACGCTGAATCAATCATGCAAATTAATGCCCGTTACTGATGATATGGCATTATCGATTGATTCACCAAGTCACGAGAATAGTAAGAAACTATTTGTATATGATGCCGAAGAAGGCTGGTTTATCAGGCTAAACCACATAACTGCTTACGGAACAGATTTAACACTGGAAAACTTAACCATTCATCCCGAAAAACCTTTAATTTTTTTAAATATCGCCGGAGTTCCAAATGCCACAGCACTAATATGGGAACATATAGAAGACTCACCCGACAAGCCCTGTCCTAATCCTCGGGTGATACTTCCAAGGCACTTTATCAAAGATGTTGTGAATACTCCCGTAGAAGTTGATTTTAGATCCTTTGGGGTAAGAACTCCCTTCTGCTCTGAGGCCAATCCTTCTTATGGAATCATTGGAATGTTCCATATTCTACCCCCAGCATTAGCATGGCTGTGGCGATTAGTTTCGCCAAGAGGAGACTCTAATCCAAGCATTACTAAAGGTGACGGACTTACAAGTGAAGGGGTTGGCTCATATTGGCCATTTGCTACCGGGAAATTCACCAAACACGCCAACTTATTGTTAAAACAGATAATAGATACGAGCCAAACAAGACATGTTCTTTTCGCAAACCAGAATATTGGCAGTTGGAAAGTGAGCTTTATGCCCCAGTGGATATCCAGAGAATACTTAGCAAGAAGAGGGGTAGCCAAGTTTCATAAAGAGCAGCTGGTTCCCTGTCGTTGTCAGCTACTAGGTTATGCGCCGCAACAAATGCGCATTGAAGGAACCTTAGTCCCTGAATATTTCTTTCAAGTAGAAAAACAGGCAGAAGTAGGACTTGTTGCCTATGATAAAGGAGTAGATCTTTTGAGTAATTTCTTTAAAAGTGAATTATCAAATTATTTAAATGAAGATCTCGATATTTTGGGCAAAAAGATTATTGAATGCTGCTTAAATAACGGGTCGCTTGAAGACTACGAAAAACTAATCCCAATGACACTATGAGAAAAAATGATAACTAAAAATCCGGAAGGCAAACTTCCTCAAATATCGAAAAACTCATTTGTCCATCCTTCGGCAGTAATTATTGGCAACGTGAATATTGGCAAGAATGTTTTTATTGGTCCTTATGCAGTAATAAGAGCCGATGAGTTGCAAAGCTCCATTATCATCGGGGACAACAGCAATGTTCAAGATGGAGTCATTATTCATGCTCTTTCAAAAACTACCGTGAAAGTCGGCATGAAAACCTCGCTATCCCATGGATGCCTTATTCACGGACCCTGCAACATCGGAAACAATTGTTTCATAGGATTTAAATCGATTATTTTCAAGGCAACTATTATGGATGATGTTTTTATTGAACATTCGGCTTTGATTGAAAATGTAGAAATAGCTGCTAATAGTAAAATAGGATCGTCATCAACAATTAAAACAAGTAACTCTGATGAAATTAAACCTATTGATAAACAATCCATTGAATTTAAACAAAAAGTATTGGATGCAAATAATTATTTAGTAGCCGGTTATCGGATTGGTTAAATACAATTCCGGCACTAACTGGCGGAGCAAAGGAGACGTCATCTTGGGATTACTGAGAGTATTTGAGACTTGGTACGGGATATAATAATCGCTGATGTAATCTGAAAAAGCCCAGACAGTTTTGCCCGGGCTTTTGTAAAACAATCTAAAAATCAGAAATTCTGAAATATTGAATAGACCTCATTTTCGGTAAAATGATATTCTCCACTTCTGTAGGCTCCCCCTGACAACCATATTCTACTATTAAATCTCGTAGCAGCAAATTCTTGACTATCTCCTGGTAAATTACATTCCTTCCATGTAACGCTATCGGATGAATACCAGGCAGTACTATTTGTAACGCTATACATAACAGATAGCTTGCCGTTAAATACGGCAAAAGTAGGTTTATATTTTTCTCCATCCCAGGGAGTAGAACTTTTTGCCTTTGTCCATGAAGTCCCGTTAGCAGAGTACCAGATATCACCGATCCAATTATCTGATTTTCCTCCAAATATCCAAATTTTACTGTTGAAAACAAGAGAATTTGGGCAACGGGGACTCCATGGGGCGCTGGCGGTTATCTTACTCCAGTTTTTGCCATCTGAGGAATTCCAGACTTCATTGAGTGTCTGTCCAGGAACACCTTCTCCGAAAAAATATCCTCCGAGCAACCATAGCTGCATTCACAGGATAAGCAATTACCTACAACATAATTTAAACAATACTATTTTCAGGGGGGTAAATGAGTTTTTTGATGGTACTCTGAGAAGAAAAAAAGATGCGCTTAAATAGTTGGAGAAGACCTGCCATTTATCGTTCTATAGGTCTCATTAACTTATATGAATTATTCCTGGTACGTCGAGTTAGAGAATAACAAGGGAAAATTTCCAGTTGCAATTCGATTACCAAAGGATTATATATCACTTTAGTAAACTAAGTCATGATGGACATATTTGGGAAATTCCCTATATGAACGAATCAAAAATGCCCGAAAATATGAAAAAATAAAGGGGGGAATAAACAAATGGCAGAAATGAATCCGGTAGTACATTTTGAAATGCCTGCAGAAGACAGAAAACGTATGGCAGATTTCTACACAAAAGCTTTTGGCTGGGAAACTAAGCAGTTAGGGCCTGAGATGGGAGATTATATTCTTGTTACCACCACTGAGACAGACGAAAAGGGTTTCCCCAAAGAACCTGGCAGGATCAACGGCGGATTTTTTCAAAAAACAAATGATATGCCCGCACAATACCCATCCGTGGTTATTGCAGTAGCTGATGTCAAAAATGCGATGAAAAAAGTTGAAGGAGCGGGAGGGAAAGTGTTGGGTGAACCGATGGAAATACCAGGGGTCGGACTATATGTGTCATTCGTTGATACGGAAGGCAACAGGGTAAGTATATTACAGCCAAGTCCAATGTAAAATGCAATGCTATGAAAAGGAATATAATGACATAAATGCTAGCAATCACTCAGCATTTATGGTTTGACAAAGAAGCTAAAGAGGCGGCTGAGTTCTACACATCACTCTTCGAGGACTCAGCCATTAAGAGTTCGACAACGCTTTATAACACTCCTTCGGGCACGGTAGATATTGTCACCAATGAACTTATGGAACAGGAATTCACACTCATCAGTGCAGGACCGCTATTTTAATTCAATCCGTCAGTATCATTTCTTGTTGCCGGCAAGACCAAGGACAAGGTTGATGCATTATGGAAAAAGCTATTAGAGGGAGGCACGGCGCTCATGGAGCTTGGAGAGTATCCTTTCAGCGAAAAATATGGATGGGTGCAAGACAAATGTGGTCTTTCCTGGCAGATAATGTTCACTACTTGCAATGAACCATACTGTTGATTAAATTTTTCTGCGTCCAGTGTTAATTGTTTCGGTGTACTTCCACTTTCGAGAGCCTTAAACACTTGTTCAAACTTTTGGTCGGTTTCCAGTTGCTTTAACTCTAGTTTATCGAGCCGCTGAAATATAGCGGCATTTGTAGCAATAAACTTTCGCATGTTCACAAAAGCCTGCATGATCTGAATGCTGACTTGTACCGCGATCTCGCTGCGGAGTAGTGCCGAGAGCATTGCAACACCCTGTTCGGTAAATACATAGGGCAACTTCTTCCTCCATGAGCTGCACTTGAGGTCACAAATTGTGACCGGTTCGGCTTCATAGCAATCCCTTTATTGAGTTAAGTATCTCATTTGTTTCGGTATCTAGAGTTTCCATTTCAGAAAGGATTTGCTGAGGAGTACGGAGAGGTGCTTCTTCAGGTATATTAGGATTTTTAACAGAAAGATTATAAGTATCTTCGTTAATATCCGCTATTCGGATATTCCTGCTTCTCTCTGTTTCAACCTTGGAGCTTTGTAGTTTTACGAACTCTTCCATATCGGCATCTTTGGGCATAGTCCAGATTGGCCAACGGTATTTTTCATCAATAATATACTGGTATTCTTCTCCCCTTAGTTCTACTTCATCTGTTTTTATCTGTTCTAGCTCATCAAGGTATCTCAAGAATAAAATCCAGGAAGTCAATCTAACTCGCTGTCCGCCCCGGAATCTTTATATAAAATGTCATCAATATTTCTAAACGTCTGCTCAAACATAACCAATTCCTATTCTTTTTAGCTGCCTTCAAATTTTCAAGCACAATTTATTCTTCATATTAACATAATATATAAATATTTGGCGATTTCGTAAATAAAATTGCATTTTTTCAATACACCAATAAATATCAATACAAAATCTCCTTGACCTGATTTCTTTTTTTTCTGGTTCGGTTTTTAGCATATTTCAGCGGGAATATTTCCGCCAGATTATATGGTTTATCCAGGTGATACAAAACCGTTCCGGTTACAGTATAAACGCGCATCTTGATTCCCTAATCTCTGGGGACTTCTCTGGTAGAGAACGCAAAGTGATTAATGACAAGATCGACGAATTCAGCATTCAGGAAAAACAACTTGATTCTGAAATATACAAAGATCATTTTGATGCTACAGAACTGGAAGATCAACTTGTCTCAATCGATACGTTCAAAGAGTCAATTATCAAGTTGAAAATTAATTACAAATCCATGTCAGAAAAAGAACTCAGCAAATAGCTAAATGAGAATATCGAACGAATTATCATAGACGGGGAAGAGGTCAAAGTTATCTTCAAAAAGCTAAAACTAAAGTTGTAAAAAAATAGCTACATCCAAAAGCGACTCACGAACTACAGAAATCTGTGGTTCGTTGGTTTATTCATGTTCTTTCTGGGGACTATCGAACTATTGGTTGTAAAAGTGAAAGTGTTGGCGGAGAGAGAGGGATTCGAACCCCCGGTACCCGCAAAGGTACGCCAGTTTTCAAGACTGGAGCTATCAACCACTCTGCCATCTCTCCGTAAAAGGTAAACTATTTGAAGAGTGGATATACAAATAGTTTTTATTAATGATATCAAAAACATTAAAACTATAACATAAGCTGTTTTCTTTTTCAAGAAAAATATAAAATTACGTCTTCTGAGAATAAACAGAATTTTAAAAAAAACTCCCCACTTAAGGGGAGTCATGCTCAATTTACTAAACTAGCTTTTATAGCTATTAGATCGTTTCTAACATCTTTCTAACCGCAGCTATACATTCATCCGGCATAACATCGAACCCGCCGGTTTCTTCGCTTCTGCTCTCAAAATATTTTACTCTATCTTCCATTCTTGCCTTTAACTGCGCGTTGTAACCGGCATCAGCCAAATTCGGCATAAACTTAGGATCAAGCTCAAGTATCTGTAAAGCACCAGCCCAAAACTTGAACGAAGCTGTTCCTTCAACAATAGCTTCTATAATACCGATAGTGTCAGCAGGTTTAACTTTGGTTCCCATAAAATCTCCGGTATTAAGAATAAAACACTCTACACCCGTACTCAACAATTCTTTAAACTTCTGGTAATCTTCCGCTAACGGATAGGTCCTGAAGGGGTTAGCATAAGGTTCGATGACCAACGCATTCGGATCAACTCCCGGAGCAAGTCGCTCTGCTGAAGTTCTCTTCGTCGCAAGTGTAGCTCCGAGCACAGCACCGAGGATTGGATCAGTAATCTTAACCACTGGAGGCAACGTCGGATCTTTCATAAGCCAGAAAACCGCTTTAATCTTCTCATCAATCCTATCAATCCTGTTCGGTGTCCATAGTTTTGATTTAACAGCTCTTCCATTCGGATTACGAATATCTTCAGTAACTAATATCTTCTTCCCTTCACTATCAAGCATAACACCAATATTCTGCGCAGTAAGAATATATTTATTATCTTCCGATCCGATAGCATAATCCTGAGTCTTGTCAAAATATGCCGGTTCCAGCGCTATCGAATATTTTTCTTTTACATTAATAATGAAAGCATCGTCATGGAGCACAGTAATATCGTATTTCCCATCGTGTTTCGCATGGGTTAATGTAGATTTCCCTGATCCGGAAAGCCCGAAAAACGCTGCCACGTATCCATTATTGTTATATCGTTTCAGACCGCCATGGCAGGAAGCATACCCAAGTTTATTCGCAGTCTTCCAAGCGAGCGTAAGCGTACCTTTTTTATGTTCCCCAAAATAACGCATTCCTAATAGACACGCACAGTTATGCTCAGTATCAAAAAATGCAAGACCCAACGGATAAGCAGGAGGATAATACGTAGGATCTGAAAAAATCACAATTTCTTTCGCATCCAATTCCTTCGAGTTCTTGTGTATCGCCTGATACTTTGCATTTGTTTCCTGAAAATTAAGCATCCAACTTAAAACGTTGTTTTCGAATCCTTCCGGAATAAGAAGTCTCGCTTTAATGATAAAACCTTCGTGCAATCCAACATAAGCTTCTGCGCAATACATTTTCTTGAATCTACTATGATAGGCAGCTTCCCTGAGGACAGCACTTAATTCTTCGCTGTTAACGCCTTTCATCCCTGCTATCTTACGTGCTCCGGCGAACCTCCCATACACTTCACCATCGTTCATAACAAGAACTTTCGCTCCTATAGGCAACCCTTGCGCTTCAGGCTGAAAGACATCCTGGTCAGTAACAATCGTTCCAGGAGCTTTCTTAGCGAGCTCGTACGCTTCGGCAACAGAATTAACCGGTACAACATTATTCCCGTACATAGTAGTTTCTAAAATTGCTCGATAATTAGAAATATTTTTTTTATCTTCCAGTGATGTTTTTGCGACCATAAAAGCCACCCCTTCTTATTAAATTATAAGTAATAGATACCCTTAACTTCCTAAATAGAAGCACAAAGGGGCATTAATTATTACATTTAGGATAGTCAGGATTATTACACAAAGCATTTCACCGCAATGTAACGAACCCAAATTCTTTCAATAGGTTACCAGAAAAATAATAATCCCGCAACCTGAAAAGTTATCAGGTTGTAGGATACAATTATTTAAATTATATAAATGAGCATATCAAAGAAAAAATATAAACACTCTTAGCTAGGTTGGTTCTTTTGTCTTGCGAACTATCTCCATTTCATCATATGAAAAAACTTTATCGATATCAAGAAGCATCACTACCCTCTGACCCACTTTCCCCATGCCGGTAATAAACTCAGTATTAACATTGGCACCGAATGCAGGAGTCTCTTCAATTTGTTTATCTGCAATATCAAGTACTTCTGACACTCTATCGACAATAACCCCCATGATAACGTTCTGCCCATGATTTTGCACCTGCACTTCTACGATACAGGTCCTCTCATTATATTCTTGGGCTTGCATTTCGAACTTCATTCGCAAATCAATAATAGGAATGATTTTTCCTCGCAGATTAATAACACCTTTAACATATTCAGGCATTCTAGGAACATGAGTTACGTTCATCATCCCGATAATTTCTTGAACTTTAAGAATTTCAAGACCGTACTCCTCTTCATTTAGCTCAAAAGTAAGATATTTATTACCCTTGTCAACAATTGTACTAAGAACTTTATTCTCAGCAATTTTTACCAAGTCAGCCATATATCTCTTCCTTTCTTCACTGAAATATTATCAGATTAAAAAAAATTTACTGTCAATTATTTTCCATATTCAGAATATAAAATCACAAAATACTTTTTTATAATCAGCGAGAATGAACAAAAAATTATCAAACAAACAAGGCATTCCTAAACATAATTCTCGGTTTTATTTCGCAGTTAAAACCCCTTAAAATCATCATCATCAAAAGGAATAACTTGTTCAGGAACAATCTTCAGCGATTCTTTTGTAAATTCTCCATGGATCGCCTTATTCCATCGTTTTTTTCCACTATCTTCTGTAGTCATCTGAGCACCAATATTGCCAATACCACCAAAAATAACAACATTTAATGCCTTCACCATGTCATTAAGTTCTTGTGCTTGTGCCGAGAGCTGCTCACTAGCAGATGCAGACTCTTCAGAATTTGCAGCATTGGTTTGGGTCACTTTATTCATTTGAGCCACTGCTGTATTAACCTGTTCTATACCACGGGACTGCTCTTCAGATGCTGAAGACACCTCTGCGATGAGTTCCGTAACCTTCTGAACACCTTCAACAATTTCTTTCAGGATAGCAGCGACTTCTGAAGATACGGCTACGCCATTCTCAGCATTCTTTTGAGATCCCTCGATCAGGTTGGCGGTGTTCTTAGCCGCTTCCGCACTTCGATGCGCTAAATTGCGAACTTCTTCTGCAACAACTGCGAATCCCTTACCAGATTCTCCTGCCCTGGCAGCTTCTACCGCTGCATTAAGTGCCAGAAGATTAGTCTGAAAGGCAATTTCATCGATTGTCTTAAGTATTTTCGCCGTTTCGTCCGACGAACTTTTGATTTTGCTAATTGCTTCTGACATACGGGACATAGCTTCGCTGCTCTTTTTGGCCGCATCTTGAACTATAGTTGCCAACCTATTTGCCTGTTTAGTATTATCGGCATTCTGTGTAATCATCGAAGACATTTCTTCAAGAGAAGCAGACGTCTCTTCTAAGCTTGAAGCTTGTTCACTAGCGCCTTCCGCCATCTGCTCACTTGCCTTTGATACCTGATTAGATGCTGACGCTACTTGCTCCGAACTCGAATTCAATCTGGAAATAATCCTGGTAATCGGGCCGGTGATTGAGCTTGTTATAAAAAACACGATTAAACCGCCGATACCAATAGCAACAATTAACCCTATAATCATAATTACGGACGCGGAGGATAATGAAAAAGACACACTCTTTGACGTAGCGACAGTATTTTGGAGGCCGATTTCTGAAACGACTCCGATCTGTTCCAAAATCGAGTTACCTATTTCCAATCGTTTTACTGCAACATCTTGAACCTTATTCCAGTTACTAAACATTTCATCCATTGCAGTATCATATTGAAGCATAGAAATTCTCATTTTTTCCAGCTGCTCCAGATTTTTCAACTGAACTGTCGTAGCAAGAATAAGTTTACGCCGGTCCTCGATATCAGAGAACTGCTTGTCTGCATCGCCAATAAGCGTTAGATTACGCTCGGCAATTGCTTTCCAGGTGTTCCGCTCCAATGCAGCGCCTATGTCGGAAATTTCCTTCATAAGGGATATCTTCCATACGCGTTCAACTGCTTTTACTTTATTATTCCCGTTATTAATCTCTTCTTTTAGTTTTGGATATTGAATATCTACATAGCCTGTACAGTTCTCTTGAAACACTGACGATGCTTCATCCAATAAGGCACGAGCTTGTTTAAACTGATCATCAGCAGTCTCCCCCTGACCAACAAGATCTTCATATTCTGCCAGTTTATTCTTAATATTTTCTATTCTTTCTTTAAACTGAGTGAGATGAGTGGCTTGCTTGAGCAAAACTTCAGCTTCTGCAAGATACTCTTTAACGGTAACAAGTCTCTTGCGGCCTCCTATTAAATAACTTTTGTCTAAGCTAAGCTGGTACCCTCGCATATCCACCAGAACTAACAGATAGGACTTCTGTAAACCTTCGAGTATCTTGCTCTGAGGAACATATTCCTTAGCAAGAACAGAGGTTTTTCCTTGAACACCTTTCATAATGACAATAGATATCCCGCTAAGTACAAGCATAATTGCCAGTAACCCGGCACATCCCAGTGCTATTTTTGCGCTTAACTTCATATTCTTTTTCATGCTAAACCTTTCTTTTCATTTGTTAGTAATCACAGAAGCACTTAAGCTTGAAGCTGCAGTCCCGATCCGCTCTCCTACACTGTTGGGTACCAAATTCAAGATTGCTAATATCACGCAAAACTAACCGCTCCCCAATATTGATTTAAGTTAATATATTTTTTGAAATATAATAAACTCCCTTCATATAATTATAGCCGACAAACATTATCTATTCAAATTTAATTTCTATGGTAACAATAAAAACAAACCCGGATCACAAGAAAAGAAAACCTTTTAAGCAGATGCAGTTATCATACAAGGATACCTGGATGCTGTTTAATAATCGGAGTAATAATTGAAAAAAATAGGGAAAAATATTTTCAAGAGAAAACCGGATTAAAAGCCCTCGGATGATTTGTCGATATCGATTACTTTAACCCCTTTACTATAATCGTATGCCACATATTTGCTAATGGTGCTTAGTTTTCCGGTTATTACTGCCAGCCTTTCAACTTCTTCCTGAATTTTGTTGACAATAGTGTATAACTGGCTATCCTTTGGAAGTTCTGCCAGAAGAAGCGCTACGTATCCCAAAATTGCTTGCATCGGCTGGTTGAGTTCATGACAAGCGGCCCCAGCCATCTCAAGTACCCCTTGGAGCTTTTCGCGTTGCAATCGCTCTTCTTCTGACTTTTTACGTTCTGCTGCGTATTTAATTGATCGAAGAAGGACATCGCTATTCGCCCAACCCTTAACGAGATAATCTTGTGCTCCTTCGTGAACAGCCTTTACCGCAAATTGCTCATCATTAAAGCCAGTCAAAATAATAATCGCCGTATTCGGCGCCTGGGAATTTATACCATAAAAAGTATCCAGCCCCTGGCTATCAGGCAAAGAAAGGTCCAGAAGAATTATATCGAATTGTTTAACATGCAATCGTTCGATCGCTTCGCTTAAGCTCATTACATTTTCAAGCTCTATCGAAAGATTGGCAACTTCCGACAAGTGCTCCCGGACCAGTCGTGCATCACCAGGATTATCTTCCACCAACAAAAATCTCATACCAGCCCCCGCATACTTAAGTCTTTGATCTGAAAAATATTTACGGGTATATTATGTAACTCGCTTTATTTGAAATGTAAAGAGGGCTTAAATGAAGAGGGTTCCGTCGTCATCTCTTTTATTACAGTAACGCTTGGATTCAAATAGTGTTGAGTGCTCTTCATTCTCTCAAATCGGCAATGCTGAAGAACATTTCTGGTGATTTCCTGCAACCGGACAACTTTTTCTAAAATACTGTTTTTAGGATAGCTACCTTCAACGTCATAATTATCCGAAAATTCATTAAGCATGCATTCCTTAAATGATACTGTAGGCGGCATACCTATATCTCGCGATAATAGGCATTCAAGCTCTTTCAGCTTATAGCTGATATTCTCAATTTTCCAGAGCAAATGATTCTGTTCCTTCTCAAGTCGTTTTTTTTCCACTGCAGAATAATCAAGCAATTCTTTCGTCTGTATAAATTTCTCAATATGCCTTTTAATCCGGACCTCAATCTTAGAATAGCGTTTTTTTAATAATTTATATATATTGTATTGCTTAACAATAACGATGAACTGGACAGTTATTATAGAAAACAACATAACAATTAAAAGACTTGAGTTAATAAACATAATACAGTACTTCCTTATTACACAGAGCTCATTACTCCGGGTTTTTCACTCACCGATTAATAGTAAGTGCGACAATAATCTTCCAGTCAATCGGAAAAAATTCCTTATAACCCACTGAAATGCTATCAGTTAAAAACACGTTGGAGGAATCTACAAATAAGTGGCGGTAGTACAAACCATACTGGTGCCAAGGCATAAGCAAATAGAACTGAGCATGCTATTATTATACAAAAGCAAAACGGGCTCGTCAAAGAGCGGCAAATTATGCCGCTGCTGAATTTCCATAAATTTCAATTATCCCTCGGACACGCCCTTCGCTGTCAAAAAGTGGAATCCGGTTAACATTTACTCGTATTTTTTTTCCGTTGGAATATTCGAGAAGAAGCCCTTCTTTGTAGTCAGGGTTTTTTGTATACAGCACATGCTGATCCATCTCTCGTAATTTCTCTAGAGATTGTTTACTCCAATTCATAGCATCATCAGTCTTATCAATGATATCAACCGACGCCGTGAACCCCGCTAATTTTGCATAAGTATTATTACAGCCTTTATAAACAAAATGAGAGTCCTTCCATGAAATACCATAGGGAATATTATCAATTATTACATCCAAAACATTTTTTGAACTATAGACTGCATCCCGCAGACTACTATGCTGCGATATTTCTTCATCCAGCCGCTGGTTCGCCATTTCAAGCTTATCCATACATTCGTTAACTCGCGACACTAGGACGTCATAGGCTTTACGCAAGGCTTCTTCCATTCCTTTTCTCTCGACTGAGTACCGCAAAGAACGCATCAACATGTTACCATTAATTTGGCCTTTTACGAGATAATCCTGAGCACCTTTCTGGACAGCTCTAATCGCAAAAGATTCATCATTGAATCCGCTGAGGATAACAATGGGAACATCTGAGGCCTTCGCATTAATCGCTGTAAACGTATCAATTCCATAACTGTCAGGCAAGGATAGATCAAGTAAAATAATATCAAATTTCTCCTGGTCCAGCCTTTCCAAAGCTTCACTAAGCATAACTTCATGAGTAAGCTCGAAACGAACATTAGTAACATCCAGCAATACTTCTCTTACCAATCGAAAATCAGCCGGATTATCTTCAACAACCAAAATTCTCATAGAAACCCCTTTCAATTATCCGCTAATAAATCGTATTAATTATTAGCGGTAAAGGGAACACTGCCCCTTAAAATGAAAATATTATCAAATTGCTTTTAATGTAAAGTAAAATACAGAGCCTTTCCCCGGGGTTGATTCAACCCAGATTCTCCCTCCATGCCGCTCTACAATCTTTTTACAAACAGCCAACCCTATTCCGGTACCTTGATACTCATCGCGAAAATGTAATCGCTGAAAAACAACAAAAATTCTCTCCGAGTATTTCTGGTCCAGGCCAATCCCATTATCTTTTACGGAAAAAAGCCATTCTGTTCCTTTTCGCTCTGCCGAAATATGGACTCGAGGGGGTTCTATCCCATGGAACTTAATAGCATTCCCTATTAGATTCTGGAACAGTTGACCAAGCTGGAACTCATCCCCGACAACGAGCGGTAAAGGATCACTAGTAACTACAGCTTTTGTTTCATCTATTTTTAATTGCAGATCAGATATCGTACGATTAAATACCAGTTCGCAATCTACTGGTGCTAACTCTTTCCCTTGGGTTTCCACCCGGGAATAGAGTAGCAAATCATTAATCATTTGCTGCATTCGAGTAGCTCCATCAACCGCGTAATTAATGAACTCATCAGCATCAGTATCGAACTTTCCTTTATACCTGCGTGCCAGAAGCTGCACATAGCTGGCTACCATTCTCAACGGTTCCTGCAAATCATGAGAGGCTACGTAAGCAAAAAGCTCAAGCTCCCGATTACTTCTTTCAAGTTCCTGATTGACTTTCTCAAGTTTACTGTTTGATTCAATCAATTCCTGTGCTTGGCGTTCAAGGGCAGCTTCAATGCGATGACGCTCATTGATCTCTTGCCTTAATTGCTCATTCGATATCTCCAGTTCATTCGTCCGTTGCTTAACCCGTAGCTCCAATTCATCCCGAGCTTTCATCAACGCTTCTTCCATAGATTTGCGCTCAGTGATGTCTCGAGCCTCTAACAGGATAGCCTTCTCGCCCATATAGTTAAAAGGCACTGCTGCCCCATCGACAAAAACTATTGGACCGGCTTCCTTCAAAAGCTTCAAATCTCTAAAAAATATTTTTTTATTTAATAATAATACGTCATTAAATGTATCCGTAATAATGCGTCGAGATTCAGGATGCACAAAATCGTATATTGAACTTCTTACGATATCTTCAGGTCGGTTCAATCCGACAAGGACAGCTGAAGCTGAATTTGCAAATACTATTGCTTCCGCGTTATAGATAAAAATACCATCCGGCGACAATTCGATAACCGCACGGTACCTCTCTTCTGAATTGCGCAATTGCTGTTCAGCGTTAATCCGTTCACGGCGATCCTCCGCTTCCTTTAACTCTCGCTCAATTGCCGGGACTAATCTGGTCAGATTGCCTTTCATAATAAAATCGTGAGCGCCAGCTTTCATAGCCTTCACCGCGATCTCTTCGCCAACAACTCCAGATATAATAATGAAAGGCAAATCTATACGTAGAGCTTTGATAAGTTTCAATGCTTCTGGTGCGCTAAACTTAGGCAAATTGTAATCGGATATTATCACATCCCAGGTTTTTGATTCGAGCAAACTCTTCATGTCTACAGCACTCTCAACCCTTTCAGAAATCACAGAATACCCACCCCTCCTTACCTCTCTTATCATAAAATAAGCATCATCTTCAGAATCTTCAACAATGAGTATACGTAATTCTTTGGCCATAAGTTATCACCTTCCAAATATAAATAATATGGCACTAGGTTATGTTTGTTATTAAGGGGATATAGGCTAAGGCTTCTTGTTTGAAGGAACTTCGTTAAGTAATACCCAATAAACACCGAGCTGTCGAATCGTCTCCACAAATTGCGAAAAATCTACCGGTTTACGGATGTAGCTGTTTGCTTTAAGGTTATAACATTCTACAATATCTTTCTCCTCATTAGAGGAGGTTAGAATAACTACAGGAATTAACTTTGTACTATCATCTTCTCTTATATGTCTCAATACTTCCAAGCCATCAATTTTAGGCAGCTTAAGGTCCAAAAGGATAACTTTAGGAAACTCCAGGTTATCAGCTTTAGCCTTTTCGAAATAGCTTAGCGCCTCTGCTCCGTCACGAGCTACAATAATTTCACTAGCAATTTTGTTTTTATTAAGCGCGCGTATTGTCAATTCCTCATCATCATGATTATCCTCTACTAACATGATTATCTTAGTTTTCATAATGATTATGCCTCCGTACAAATCACTTGTTCTTATCAAAGCAACAATAAAACATTATTTTTTTCTACTACAATATATTACTAATCATACCTGGCAGTGAGCATCAATAATATATGCTCTTGATATTATACACCTTTTAAATCATTTTTTTAGTCTTTATTTAACACCGCCAACCGCCTTTATACAAAGGATTTACCGGCCCAAACATGTACTCTCGGCAAAATATTCAATATGCACGGGAAGGAAGTTCGACAATCGAAAACCAGAACGACTCAATCCCTTTAATCACTTTAATGAACTGCTCTAAATCCACAGGCTTAGTGATGTAACAATTAGCGTTAAGCTGATACGCATTGATAATATCTTTTTGATTCCGTGATGTTGTTAGTACAATAACCGGAATACGTTTGAGATCTTTATCATTTTTTATTTCCGCCAGGACTTCTCTTCCATCTTTTTTAGGCAGATTAAGATCAAGCAAAATAAGGTCAGGAACCGGCGCTTCGGAATATTTTCCTCGTTTATAAAGGAAGTCCATGGCCTCTTCTCCATCGCTTGCCACACTTAATTTGTTACGCGCATTCGATTCTTTCAACACTTCTCGCGTTAAACGAACATCTCCAGGATTATCCTCGATGAGGAGTATTTCTATTGTTTTACCAATATCCCTTGAAGGCACATTCCCCCCCTAACCATGAATAAAAACATACAAACTCATTAAGAATAATTATTACATCTAATTAATTAACGCTAAACTATCATTATTTCAACAACCGCTGGACTAAGAAGCATCCAGCCTTCGTTTATTATTGCCGGCATTTTAAATCAAACTATTTCTTTTGTCCATTTTTTCTTATCAGGGTTTTTCTTGAAAATACCGGACCTCTAAAAACACAAAATAAATTACAAAAAAACCATATAAAACAATCACACTATCTCAATACCATAAAAAACCTGTAATTCAAGCTTTTATTTTTCAGGTTATATGATAGAATGAACTCAAATTTTAAATAATGCTGAGGAATTGTCCTATGTTAAACAAAAACAGCTACATTCTACTATTTATACTAGCGCTCTGTACATTGTCCGTATTCGTCAGTTTTTTTCAAATTTCGACTTTTCCCAGCCAATCTAAAAAAAGATTTTTATCAACACAATCCAAAATTCTGGTTGTTAATATAGAAGGCGTTATCCAAAGTGAGGTAAGCAAAGACAAACTAAGTTTCTCTGACAACTCCTCACATCGAGCGCTAGTCTCACTCCAGCAAGCGGCGTATACCGCCAACATAAAAGGTGTATTGATACGAATTAATAGCCCAGGAGGAACTGTCGGAGCATCTCAGGAACTCTATAATGCAATATCGCGGATTCGAAAATCGAAAAAATATGTTGCGGTATCTATCGCTGACATCGGTGCTTCAGGCGGTTATTACACAGCCAGTGCTGCTAATTACATCTTTGCCAACAAAGGCTCGCTCGTGGGAAGTATCGGGGTTATCATGCACGGGTTTAACCTGGAAGAACTGTTTAAAAAAGTTGGAATAGAAGACAAAACATTCAAGTCCGGACTCTACAAAGATATCATGTCGTACTCGAGGGAATCAACGCCTGTCGAAAAAGAAATGATCCAGAGCATGCTTGATGAAGTCCACAATCAATTTATCAGCGATGTTTTAGCCTATCGAAAAGAAAAAATCACAAACATTGACTCGGTATCCCAAGGCCAGATTTTCACGGGTTCCCAGGCCTTGTCATTAGGGCTCATAGATGGTCTTGGCGGTGAGATTGAAGCACTCGAATACTTATCAAAAAAGCTCGGAATCAAATTAACAGAGTCAACCGTTGTTTATGAAAAAGGCTCTTTTTGGGAAAGATTATTATCAGAGGTAGGCATGGATTCAAAAGTCACCTCCCTTCTTAAGCTTCTTAACTTACTCAACTACAAAGTCATACTCTAATGAATATATATAATCAGATCTCACTTATAACTAACTTTTTTCTTACTCCGAAGCTGACCGCTAAAAAAACCGGGGCAAGAGATGTTAGCTTTCTTTATGTTTTCATATTACTCTTTATTGCAACGATATCTTTCGAAGTGTCGAAGCTAATATTGTACAGGCAATCCAAACCTGTCATTGCGATTATCTCAAATTCCCTTGCATCGATGATCATGTTTTTAATAGAATTATTCCTGTTCGAAGCGATTGTCATCCTTATGGCGGCAATCCTCAAAAAAAAGGTAATCAGCAGAAAAATAGTTTATTTTTCTATTCTGGCATTTGTACCCTCCATCTTATTCACTCCGCTTGCAGCTCTTAGCACCTCACTGGGAACATTGAGCAGTTCATTCATCTTGATCAGCTTTTCCGTTATTGTCTTTTACCAATTATATTTATTATTTTCAACCATTAAAGTAACACTTGAAATTTCTTCACTGAGGACATTATTTCTATTACTTAGCCCTTTTATAATTCTCTTCATTTTTCTCCTTATTATTCTTGCAAAAATATTATCATAATAATGCTATACTAAATGTAACCGGAATTACAATTTCTCACGAAGCAAAAAGGCACGAAAAAAGAAAAGGTCCTCCCCGCTATCAAGGCTTAAGAAACCATCGAAAACACCAGGCATTCAATGCTGAACAATTTTTTGGTGAATGGCAGTAAACCTTTAGAAAAAGCAGTATTTTTCGCAAAATATAATTGCTTCAAAAAACAGTAAATGTTATTATACCACTATCAAAACCATAGGAGATTTTTTTCAAGAAAGGACTAGACATAAATGGACCATATTGTTCCTCAAGAAGTTTTTTTAACCAAAGGTATCGGAAGGCACAAAGAGAAGCTTTCCTCCTTTGAAATGGCGCTCCGCGATGCGGGAATAGCTTATTGTAACCTTGTCAGAGTATCAAGTATATTTCCTCCTCACTGTAAGATCATTACCCAAGAAGAAGGCCGTGAAAGAATAAAGCCGGGACAGATTGTATTCTGCGTTCTTTCAGATATAGCGACTAACGAGCCGAATAGACTCATCGCTTCATCCGTTGGTATAGCAATTCCTGGCGATAAGAATAATTATGGGTATTTATCAGAGCATCACTCATATGGAGAAACAGAACAAATAGCTGGCGATTACGCAGAAGATTTAGCTGCCGAAATGCTTGCCACTACTCTTGGTATAGATGTTTCTCAAGATCTCAAATGGGACGAAAGAAAAGAAATATGGAAGATGGAAGATAAGATCGTTAACACAATGAACATTACGCAATCCGGCATTGGGGATCCTAAAGGATTATGGACTACTGTTGTTGCTGCTGCTGTATTAATTCTCTAATCAATTATTCCTATTAATTCTATAAAAAATAAGGGGCTTAAAACAGCCCCTTATTTTTTATATGCAAATACAAATATCATAATGATAGTGTTGTTTCCACCATAGGAATATTAACTCCCAAGTTAATAGACGGGACATACTCGTTAGACTTTATATAACTTTGATTATCTTGCGCAGTTATAAAATCAGAAATAGTAATGCCGCATTCTTCACAAATAAATAGTTTTTCAGGATAACCCCTAAAATCCATAAAGGTTATAAATTTCTTTCTTTCATGATTACATCTCATACTAATCCCTCCTAAATACTGCCGTGTTATTCTTTTCTATTTTCTATTTTTCCCACCATATTTTAGATGTAAACATATTATTTTTTGTCACAATAATTTTTTAGAGTTTTCAATGAGTGAGAATTAATTTGGGCGATTTATAGGAACCGTTCGAGAACAATCCTTACTATTTTGTAAATTTTTTGTCGAAGAAAAAATGCACTAATCATCGTCAAAATATTCTCAATAGAAATTGGGAAAGAATTATATGGGTTCAATTAATGGAAAAAAAAGGATGGTCAGCAACCTAAATAATAGGCTTATTCCCGCGCAGGTACTCGTCATAGGTCATCTTACGCTTATTGGCAGGTTGTACTTCAAGTATCTTTATATTACCATGATCATCAACCGCCGCTTTGATAACTTTGACAAGCAGATCATCAACGTACACATAAGCTCCCGGCCAGGGGTTCATAGCCCTTACTTTTAGAACTATTTCCTGCGGAGAGATTGAAAGATCAAGCTTTCCGTCTTCTTTCTTAAGTTTTTTAGTATACGTAGCTTTAGCTTCATCTTGATAAATAATATCGATTTTCTCTCGTTTATTACGAATCAAAGATAACGCTTCACTTAATGCCTCAGGACCAATAACCGACAATTTGTCGAACAAGTCTCCCGCGTTATCCGTCGGATCAATTGATATTGACTTAGACAGGATAACAGGACCGGTGTCCATCTTTTCATCAATTACCATAATTGAAACTCCGGTTTCGCTATTCCCTTCCAAAATTGAATACTGGATGGGAGCTGCACCCCGATATTTCGGAAGTAATGAGGCATGTACATTTAAACAAAAAAAGCCATTTACTATCGCGTTAGAGATGAGCATTCCAAAAGCCACGACAATAATGATATCAGGATTAAGATAGATTACCAGACTTTCGAGTTCTGATTTATTAAGTGGCTGGTATACAGGAATATGATGCGTTAATGCTTTTGACTTAACTGGTGGAGGTGAATACTGATGCCCTCTTCCGGCTGGCTTGTCAGGTTGGGTTACGACACCGATAACTTCATCGCCCCTATTAAGTAAGATATCAAGATGGGATACAGCAAAGTCAGGAGTTCCCATAAAAAGGACACGCTTCAAAGGATTATTTCGTAGATTAGCTCGGATATCAATCATTTCAATTACTGCTTCTGCTCATGTTGACTATCAATTAATCGGTCAATAAACAAAACACCTTCAAGGTGATCAATCTCATGCTGTAGACAGATAGCAAATAATCCGTCCGCTTCAAACGTTATCGCAACATTATCAATATTCCGGGCCTTAACAACTACTCTCTCTTTACGAGCGACAACTCCTTCAATTCCTTGAACTGAAAGACAGCCTTCTTTGCTGGGAACTTTTCCGGAACTTGAGACAATCCTGGGATTAATTAAGACCAAAGGCTCGTTTCTGTTTTCGGATACATCGATAACAACCATCCTCTGCAAAAAGCCAACTTGAACAGCAGCCAAGCCAACTCCTGAGGCACTATACATCGTTTCTAACATATCTTTTGCCAAAGACTTTAGCTCAGGAGTTATTCTATCAATAGCTTTTGACTTCTTCCTGATTAATGGATCTTCTTGTGGAACAATGTGCAGTCGGGTCATCGGAGGATACCTTTCTTCATAGTTAAAATAGCCCGCAAGGCTATAACGACATTCCTTTATGATTTATATCTAACAATAGAAAAAGTTATAATATATTTGCAGGATCTACATCAATAAGCCACTTTATCGACTTTTCATACTCTACAAATATCGGTTTTAACGATTTTACAACTTTTTGAATACTATGTATACTTTTACTTTTAATAATGATATGCCATCGGTATTTTGCAGCTATCTTCGAAATCGGGGCCGGCATAGGGCCAAAAATCTGTAAGTCTTCAAACCTGTTTATTTCTAGATATTTATCGATCTTTTCAGCCAATTCACTTAATGCTTTTTGCGAATGCGCCTGCATAATTATTCTGCACAACCTGGCAAAAGGCGGATAGTCTAACGCCTGTCTGAACATTATTTCCTCGTCATAAAACTTTTGATAGTTATTTTCTAGTAACAGGGAAATAGAATAATTGTCCGGATTATAGGTCTGAACAACAACCTTTCCGGCCTTCCCTCTTCGCCCTGTCCTTCCGGCAACTTGCGAGAGTAAGGTATACGTCCTCTCAGCGGCTCTGAAGTCCGGCAGGTTAAGTGCAACATCGGCAGATATAACCCCCACAAGCCCAACATTATCAAAATCATGTCCTTTTGCAATCATCTGGGTACCGATAAGGATATCTGCCTCACCGGCAGAAAACCTCGACAGAATAGCTTCGAGAGACCCGATTGTTCTGGTAGAATCCCGGTCCATACGGAGAACTCTGATATTCGGGAAAAACGATGCAAGCTCCTGCTCAATCTTTTGAGTGCCAACACCGGAATAGCGAAAAAAAATGCTTTGGCATTGAGGACATAGCGGTTTATTTGCTGCTTTGTATCCACAATAGTGGCAATAAAGTACGTTATCATTATGAAGTGTTAACGTTACCTCACAGTGAGGACAAACCAGCTTATGACCACAGGTTTTACAGATAACAAACGGAGCGAACCCTCTTCTGTTAAGCAACAGCATTATCTGCTCGCCATTTTTCAGGGTGTCCTGGATATGATGAACCATCTCCTTACTGAAACTGCCATGATTCCCGGATTCCTGCTCTTTTCGCATATCGACGACAACTATTTCGGAGGGAGCGGTAGGTTTCACTTTGCTGGGCATTGATAACTTTTCGATGACCCCTTTTTGCGCAAAGTAGTATCTCTCAACCGCAGGCGTTGCTGAACCGAGTATCAATTTAGCGCCGACTTGCTTGGCCATCCATCCTGCAACGGTCACCGCGTGATAGCGGGGTGTTGAATCCTGCTTATATGATGATTCATGTTCTTCATCAATGATGATTGCTCCAAGATCCCGTAGCGGAGAGAATAAAGCAGACCTGGCACCGACAACGATACGGCATTCTCCGCTTTGTATCTTAAGCCACTGCCTTCGTCTTTCTTTAGGCGTTAGTGAGCTGTGAATAACAGCCACTTGTGTACTAAACCGGCTATAAAATCGAGCTAATGTCTGTGGTGTAAGTGAAATTTCCGGGACAAGAACGATAGCTGATTTCCCCTGCGACAGAACGTGCTCAATAACCCGCAGATAAACTTCCGTCTTCCCGCTTCCCGTTACGCCATGAAGCAAAAAAAAGTCTTTCGATGATTCGATAATCTCAGTAATAACCTTATGCTGGTCTCCAGTCAAATCAAGGCCGTGAGCTATGCCCTGCCCTATGCTTTTTCCAGCATTCTCAGGCATTCTCGAAACCAAAACATCCTCGATAGTTATAATGTTTTTCTTGATTAAAGTTCGTAACGACGAACTCTTCGGGAGATCGGACAATGGAATAGTTCCGCCTGCCAGCATTATCGATTTCAATACCTGCGCCATCTGTGATGTCCGCTGGTTGCTTTCATACTCTTTTACGAAGTTGTTAACTGCATGAACCGGCATATTAAAGGATACGAACTTTACTTTTTCTTGATTTATTTTCTTATCACGTTTGTCCATCCCGGGAGGAAGAAAAAGATAAAGCGCTGACAAAAAGCTACAGAGATAATAGTCGGAAATAGTATGAGCGATTTGTACTTGATCCTTGGTAAATACAAGAGGAAGGTCTAAGACAGAAACAATGTCTTTGATATTTTCATAATCAGGTTCGTTTGTAAATTCAACAACAAAAGCTTGCATTGATCTATTTCGAAAGGATATTACAATCGTATTGCCAACTGCAACAGTAGTATCCAGGTGTGGGGGTACTTTATAAGTAAATAGCCGATCGGTATTTTGTGCGAGAAGCACGTTTACAAAAGAAGTCATAACTTATTTATTATCTGGTCAAAAATTATTTTAGCAAGTTCCTGTTTATCCGCATGGTACTTATCACTACTACTACCTGTAAGTATGACAATTTCGGAGCACTCAGCTCCGATTGCTTCGGGAGAGTTAGCAATTATCAGGTCACAATGTTTAGCTTCGAGTTTCTTATAAGCATTCGTGATTAGATCACATGACTCCAAGCAAAATCCAACCAATACCTGAGACACAGACTTCTTCTCTCCCATATTTTTCAAGATATCAGGATTGGGTATTAACGTTAAATTCATAGTTCCATCAAGTAACTGATCTTTCTTTATCTTCCCCTCAACAACATTCTTAATCTTAAAATCAGCAACTGCTGCCGCAGCTATAAAAACATCGCATGCAGAAAATTGTTCATCAACAACCCGGAACATCTCATCTGCCGTCGTAACATTAAGGACTGTCAACTGATCGGATACAACAGCTACAGGAATAGTCGACACAAGGACAACCCGGGCACCGCGACTAAGGGCTTCTTGCACCAATGCTAATCCCATTTTTCCGCTTGAAGCATTGCTTATAAATCGTACATCATCAATATATTCTCGGGTTCCTCCCGACGTAATAAGGATCATCTTCCCTGTTAGATCTTTTTGCGAGAACAGGTTATTAATTGCCAACAGTATCCGGCTTTCATCAGGAAGTCGCCCGGCGCCATAAGTTCCACAGGCCAGATAACCGCTCTCAGGTTCCAGAACAGAATAATTATTCTGTCTCAAAATATCGACATTACGTCGGACAATTGGATTATCCCACATTTTAGTGTTCATGGCTGGAACAAATAGTACCGGTTTATGAAAAGACACGATCAAAGTTGAAAGAGCATCATCAGCAATCCCGTGAGCTGCTTTGGCAATCATATTAGCGGTTGCAGGTATAACGACCAGAGCATCATACTCATCAGCTAACGAGATATGAGGGACCGGTTCATCAGAATCAGCAAAAAGTTCAGTGATTACAGGTAATCTGGACAATGCTCTAAATGTATTTGGATTAACTAGTTGCGTAGCGGCCTTAGTCATTACGACCTGGACCTGGTTATTGTTTTTTATCAGATTGTTTACGATGGAGGCCACTTTATAAGCTGCTATTCCGCCACAAATCCCGATAATTATTTTTTTCTTTGTTATCATAGCGAAGTCCGTTATAAAAATGAAATTTCCGAAATCCGAAGTCTAATAATTAGAAGCTGACATCGGACTTCGGAATTCGGACTAAAAGTTAAAGTATTAAATGGCTTTTGTTTTTTTCTTTTTTACTTCTTTTTTCTTATCTTCGGGTTTGAGTTCTTCATCTTCTTCGAAGTCATCTTCTTCTTCAAATATCGCCTGGCTCTGATTAACTTCTTTTCTCGATGAAATTCCCATTGTAATCTTTTGATCTTCAAACTCTTGTATAGCAGCAATAATCGGTCTGGACGAGTTGTCGTCGACCATTGAACTATCGCCCTCTTTAATCTGGATAGCCCTCTTTGCAACTGCTGTCGTTAATAAGAACTTATTTCCAAATTTCTTTACTAAATTATCAAATGAAAATGTTTGTGTCATTTAAATCTTTTCCTCCTTTCGGATTGAATTATCGACTTGATTTTTTCTGTCGTTTCAACAATGTCATTGTTTTCAACAATATATTCAAACTTATCTTTCTCGTATAACTCTTCCTGTGCTACCCGGAGTCGTGACTGTACCTTATCTTCCGCTTCGGTTTTTCGTTCTCTCAGTCTCTTTTCCAACTCAGCCATACTGGGTGGAGTCAAAAAAATTGTTACCGTATCCAACTTTTGAGTGCGAAGATGGTCGGCTCCTTGAACATCAATTTCTAAAATTACTATATTACCCTCATGTATCTGCTTTAATACATATGCCGAATCTGTCCCATATCGTTTCCCATGCACATCAGCCCACTCAAGAAACTCTCCCTGCTCAACTTTCCTTGAGAACTCCTCATCAGACAAAAAGAAATATTCACGCCCATTAATTTCTCCGTCACGAGATGCTCTTGTAGTCGAGGATATCGACAGCGAGAGTTGGCTAACTTCGCTGACTAGCTTTTTAACAATCGTACCTTTACCTACTCCGGACGGGCCTGCTATTACGACTAGAAATCCTGTCATTATGCTTAAGTCCTGTACTGCATTTATTCTGATAATTTATTCCTGGTCCTCTGACTTTTCTATTCTTGCTGCAATCGTATCCGGTGATAAAGCTGATAACATGACGTGTTCGGTGTCTAAAACTATTACTGATTTACACTTCCTGCCACACGATGCATCAATAAGTTTTTTAAGCTCTTTAGCATCCGATACCATTCTTTTTATTGGCGCTGAATTCGGATACATGATGCTAAGAATTCTATCGGTAACCAATTTATTTCCAAAACCTACGCTAACTAATCTCTTCAAATAAATTTTCACCTCTAATTCAAGGACTTAATAATAACAAATACTTATTTTTTAAGCAAGCTGCAAATAATACGCATAAAACTCATTGAAATCAGAAAAACTGTGATCTGCCATATGAGAATGATCTGCAACAGCAAACTCTTTCATAAAAACTGACGTGAGCCCAGCCTCCCTGGCAGAAACAATACCGCCTTTCGAATCCTCGAACACAACAACATTTTGACGTGCCACCCTTAAATAGTTTAAAGCCATGAGGAATCCATCCGGAGCAGGTTTGCCATTTATGTAATCGTCAACGCTAAAAAGCGCTTCAAAGCTTCCGCACAATCCCACATTTTCTAACATAATATTAATCTCGTCTTTCCCACTCCCGCTTACAATCACTTTCCTCATAGGCAGAGCCAGCACTTTTTCAAGACCAGTAGCTACTTTGAGTTTGTTATTACTAAGATAGTTCCTTTTTCTGGCTATCACATCATCTTGAACCTCAGCAATAGAAACCGGAAGTGCGTATTTTTTGGTTATGAAGTCATAAATATGCTGCCACGAATAACCAAATACAATATTTCGGTCTTCCTCATCAAGATCGAGCTCCCACTCCCCTTTAAAATAATCAGAAATAAGGAAAACATTAAGTCGCTCGCTCTCCACGAGAGTATCATCGAGATCAAATATAAAACTATTAATTTCATTCAACATAAAGATCTCCGTATCCATATTTTTGACTTAAAAAACTTAGGACCCTTTATCATAGTAAAATACAGATAATCGCCCGAAAGAACGATCATTTGAAATCAAAAGAATCCAAATACCAGTATATACTATTAGAGAATCAATAGAAAATATTTTTTTTTAGAAATAAGCCTTTTTGAAATAATAATTTTTATTTTTCATCAACAGAAAGATTGACCGAAATCAGAAAAATTTTCGCAGAAAGGATGGCCTTTTTTATCAAAAGGCCACCACATTCCGCCTCTCCCCCCCTAAAAGCAAACGACAGGTTGTCGATACTCAATTATAGCTGCTGCTGATCGAGACCTATTTATTGTTATCTTATCCGGTGGCAATCCAAGAAGTTTAATATAACACTTATATTTATTTTTTTTATCAGAAAAAACAAAACATTTAGACATGATAGCTCGAAACAAATCGGGCAACGGAGAGATGTCCACTACGGACACCTCTCCCTTTGAAAGGAAAGAAACACCGAAATACGGCATTTTTCTCATGGAGGTCAAGCATGATCTTTCCCTAAATCCACAGTTCAGACTAGATAATTCCCAATGAGGCGTCTCTATATTGCCCGTTTTTTTCCCAAAAAAGCCGAAGCTCAAAGGAAAAAGAGATCTGTGCCGCACATCCAATCCCCCGAGCAATACAGAGAAACCCACAATAGGCTTAGTATTCGACAAAATACCAGACCTACCCCCCCCCGGAAGTAAGTCACCTATAGTCAAGCAATTATCAAGATTCAATTTTTTTTTCAAAAATTCCAACACTGCAGCAACACCTCAAAATGAAGTAATTAATCCTAATATTATTATATTAAGATGCTAACGTATTTGATGTGACATATTAAACACTATTTATTTATATTTGTCAATAGAACCTGGCTAGGCATAATTTAGCGCAACTAAGACATTTATCAAATAAACACAATACTTCAATACGTAAAACAAGCTATATTGCGAAACTAAAAAATCAAACAAACTGCCAACATTCACCATTATATCAATGTTTTAGTATATTAAATATTTGCAAACATTCATATTTCATTAAAGACAGTCCTTACATATCACAAAAAGTACATTATTCCTTTCCTTATCATCATAACGCCTATTGCAGCCAGCAACAGGCTCGATAATTTTGATATCGTTTTAGCCCCATTCTTACCTAGAATGCGATCTATGGATGCTGAAGACCAAAACACAATTCCAGCAACAACAATATTCGCAATAGTAGAGATAATTGTCATCACTATGCCATACTGATCAATCAGAATAAGAGTAGTTGTAAGCAAGGCCGGTCCGGCTAGCAGGGGAACTCCAAGAGGTACGGCACCGACGCTTTCAGTATCAACTAGCTGCCGCTTATTCGCCAATATCAGCAAATCATTAACTGATAACAGAAAAAGAAGGGATCCTCCGGCTATCATAAAATCGGCCGAAGTTATGTTAAGCAGTTTCAAAACAAATTTACCTACAAGGATAAATAGTATTGTGACTATTGTCGCAGTCACAACCGACTGTAGAACAATTCTATGCTTCTGAGCTTGAGATAATCCTTCGGTCAGAGCCATGAACAACGGCAGCAGTCCAATAACATCAACCGCAACAAATATAGGGACAAAGCTTAACCAAAAACTATCCATAGATATAATCTCGAAAAAAAAAAAAATATTTATACCCGGGACCACAAATATAAAACTTTATGAAAGCTTTTTAACCGGATTAAGCTTAAACGCAACGTACAACAGGATACCTTCCCCTGTCAATCATCAACACCGGGTTCTCAGGGCATCCTACCCCCAATTAAAATAGTTATCCATTGCAACTACGGGAACCACGATTACTCTGGAAGTATCATTGAAAATTCAAAGAAATTACCTGGATTTAACGAGATACCCGTATAAGCAGCATTGAGCCGATCATCCCGGTAACTATATTAGGAATCCAGGCTGCAAGCCAAGGAGGAATTGCACCGTACGTACCAAGCCATTGCCCTGTAGCAAGCATAATGTAGTACATAACGACGACCAAAAGGCTTAGTCCGATGCCAACAGTACTGCTTCCCCTGGTTGGTTTGACCCCCATAGGAGCACCAAGCAAGGTAAAAATAAAGCAGGCAAAGGGAATCGAAGCCTTCTGGTGAAGCTGAATCATCAAGCCCTTGTTATCAAGTCCGGCTTTAGTCCTTTGAGATATATAAGCTGAAAGCTCTCGGTAATTCATATTTTTGGGCTCTTTTTTCTCTTTTGTTATAAGCAAATCTTCAGGAGTATAACTTATATTTATATATTCTTTTGTAAAAGCTATAGTAATGATCTTAAGCTTATCTTGAGCAGAAAAATTATGCATAACTCCAGCTAGAAATATCCAACCGCCGCTCTTTTGCCACATGGCTTCTCTGGCATATATCACACGGGAAACACCCTGCTCATCATTCTCGATAACAGTGACATCATTCATTGTCTGCCCCTTAAGCGAGTTAGCATAGATAGTCCGCTTCAGAACTCCGCCTTCATACTCTGGAATAGCGATCGATTGCCGCAACGCAGGCTTATTAGTTGTTTTAGCTTTAAGCAATACAAGTTCAGCATAATTATTAGCTTTGGGAACGATCTCTTCATTAAACGTTATTGTCATCATACTGATAACCACACCGACAACCAAAGCAGGCACTATCAGCCGATAAAAACTTACACCGCTTGACTTAAAAGCTGTTACCTCACTATCGGATGACAATCGATTAAATGCAACGAGTGAGGCTAACAGTATTGATGTCGGGAAGGTATAGACAATAATTTCCGGCAATCTGCTGAAAAACAGCTTAACAACTGCGTCAACCGGCAAATTATATTTGGTAGATTCCGCAATCAAATTTGGTAATACGCCAACTCCCGCAGATATGGAAGTGAATGCGATTACCCCAAAAAAAAACGGATAGATTAATTCTTTTATAATGTATTTATCAACTAGCTTAATCATATGTTCTCTTCCTGAAAATCCGTTACATAGAGAATCTGTCACCCAAATAAAACTGTCGTGCTACCGGGTCATTTGTTAAATACTCCGATGATCCGCTTGATAAGATTTTTCCTTCATGCAAAATGTATGCCCGGTCAGTGATTGACAACGTTTCCCGAACATTATGATCGGTAATAAGGACTCCGAGCCCTTTACTTTTTAATTGTCTTATTATTTCCTGGATATCGTTGACTGCAATAGGATCTATTCCGGCAAATGGCTCATCCAACAGAATAAAGGAAGGCTCAGTTGCCAGCGCCCTTACGATCTCAACTCGACGTTTTTCTCCTCCGGACAACTCATAACCTTTATTCTTACGGAGATAAACAATTCCCATTTCTTCGAGCAATTCATCCAGTCTTTGCTTCTGCTTTTCCTTAGGAACAACAGGGATCAATTCCCAGATAATTTTGATATTCTCTTCAACTGTAAGTTTTCTAAAAATCGATGTTTCCTGCGGAAGGTACCCGATCCCCAGCCGGGCACGCTTATACATGGGCAATCGGGTAATATCGTTCCCATCAAGCAACACCTGGCCCACCTCTCCGCGAATCAAACCGACAACGACATAAAAAATAGTGGTTTTCCCAGCTCCGTTAGGGCCAAGAAGCCCCACAACTTCACCACGATTGACGGCGATACTGACTTCATTTACAACCTTACGGTTCCGGTATGACTTCACTACACCCCGAGTCTCTAACATTAGAACTCCTTTCGGTGCCAAAAAAAAAGGCAAAACTGACGAACGCTATTATATCATTAAATATAAACTACTACCAAGGACCGAAATAAGCACGAAATTGTTCTTGATGTAATAGGTAAGATAAGGTAAAATTATTCTTTATTATACTAGTAAATTATGCCAGAAAATAAATCGAATGAGTTTGTTCAGAGAATGATTACGAGTAACGATCTTAGACCAGGAACTACATTTAAGCTGCCTGACGGCATCTTCCGCGTTATATCGTACAATCATAATAAGCAAGCGAGAGGCAGTGCTGTCGTAACAACAAAATTAAGAAATATTCTTACCGGATCAACGGTCAACAAAACCTTTCGAGGCGGTGAAAAAATAGAAGACATAAAAATCGAAATGAGACCGATGCAATTCTTATATAACGAAGATGCTAAGTATTATTTCATGAACCAGTCAACCTATGACCAGCTGGAAATTCCGGAAGATATTATTGGTGAAGACAAGTATTACTTAAAGGAAGAAATGATCATATCGATCCAGTTCTTCGAAGAAAAAATAATTGGGATCACATTACCGGCCAATGTAGAATTAAAAATAGAATATACTGAACCTGGGGTCAAAGGAGATACAGTCTCCGGAGCTACGAAACCGGCGAAACTTGAAACAGGATTATCAGTTAATGTACCTCTTTTCGTAAATCCCGGAGAAATTATTAGGGTTGATACCCGGACAGGGGCATATATAGAGAGAGTTAAATAGTCTTATGCAAGTTATAGATGGCTAGAGGCCTAACCATAACTAGTAACTGATTGCTGTTAACGAAAAAACAACATGGAGGTATTATAAGAATGGATTTAAAGGAAATAAAAAATTTAATATCAATAGTTGAGAAAGCTAATATTAGCTCCTTTGCGATCGAAGAGGACAATATTAAAATCGAAATCAAAAAGGAAACATTAGCAGCTGCAGGTCATCTTCCCCAAAGCTATACTATACCGATGGTTAATTACAATTCTGCTACACCTAACGCAACTCAATATCAACCTACTTCGCCTATAGAAAACAAACCACAGTCTGAAGTTGCACCGGACCTCACCCTGGCATACATAAAATCACCGATGGTGGGTACCTATTACTCATCACCAAGCCCTGAAGCTCCAATGTTTGTTAAGGTTGGGGAAAGAATCGAAAAAGGCGCAACCATTTGCATTATCGAAGCAATGAAACTTTTTAACGAGATAGAATCAGAGCATTCCGGAACTGTGGAAAAAATCCTGGTTAAAAACGGGGAACCTGTTGAATACGGGCAACCGCTCTTTGCTATTCGATTGGCCTAATAGAAAAGAAATATGCAAAAAAATCAAACAACTAAATGGGTTTATTTAACTTCTGCTGAAAATAACAGCCAAGACATCTCGACTAATTTAAATATATCTTCCTATGTCACAAAAATTTTATTGAATAGAAACATCAAAACAGCTGAGGAAGCAAACAACTTCCTCTTTCCGCTCTTTGACTCGTTGCCTGAAACAAAAATCCCTCATGTTGAAAATGCTGCAAAAATAGTTTATTCAGCAATTAAAGAAAACAAAAAATTCGTAGTTTACGGCGATTACGATGTTGACGGCATCACCGGGACAACACTCCTCACGGATGCCCTCAGAAATTTTAACGTGCAAACGGAATTTTACATACCTCACCGGTATACGGAAGGATATGGGCTCAATTGTGACGCGGTCCGGTCTTTTGCCGGACAAGGATTCGATTTTATCATAACTGTCGACTGCGGCATAAGTAATGTAAAAGAAATAAAACTAGCCCGCCAACTTGGATTAGACGTTATTGTCATAGATCACCACACTCCTCCGCCGGAGCTTCCGGAAGCAAGCGCAATCGTAAACCCGAAACTTAACCCTTCACACTTGCCATATTACCATTTATCTGGTGTCGGAGTTGCCTACAAGTTTATCGAAATGCTCTTCCAGACTGCACAGATAGACCGATCGAAAATCCCATCTTATTATCTTGAGCTTGTCGCACTTGGGACAATTACGGATATCGTCCCGCTCTTAAAAGAAAATCGAACACTGACCTACTACGGATTAAGCAAGTTAAACCAAACCCAAAACATAGGAATAAATAACCTAAAAAAAATTGCTTCTCTCAAAAAAAAGGTAAATACCTACGCTGTCGGGTTCATCCTCGGGCCACGATTAAATGCTGCGGGGAGACTTGAACACGCATCCCTCGGAGTTAAGCTCCTGCTCACTAAAAATGAAACTGAAGCCTGGCAACTGTCAAACCATCTGCATTCTATAAATGAAACTCGAAAATCGACGGGGAAACTGATTAAAGAAACAATCATAGAAATTCTCACAACCAGCTATGATCTGGTTCACCAGAAAAGTATTGTTATTGCACGTGAAGCCTGGCATCCGGGAATTATTGGGGTTGTATCGAGCCAGATAGCATCACAGTTTTGCCGGCCTACTGTTTTGATTGCAATTAATGAAGGAAAAGGAAGAGGTTCCGTTAGAAGTGTCGCTAATATTGACATATTTACCCCGCTCTCAAAATGCAGTCATCTCTTCACAGCATTCGGAGGACACAAAGAAGCTGCAGGTTTTGAAATATTAACGGAAAACATCCCGGCATTCGAGGTCCAATTCAAGCAAATCATTGATGAACTCGTATCATTCGAAGATCTTCAACCAGTAATAAAAATTGATCTTGATCTTAAACCAAAAGACATTACCTTAAAATTAGCCAAGGAGATCATGCTCCTTGAACCCTTCGGGCAATCAAATCCGGAACCTGTATTTTGCACCAAAGACATGTACCCGATTGACTTCAGGACGGTTGGAGACGGATCACACCTGCATATTACTTTTTCCGATGGAATGAAGCTTTTCACCGCTATCGGCTTTGGAATGAGTTCGGAAATTGATAAATTGCAAACTGGATCAGTTGATATTGTTTATCACTTAAAAATCAACGAATGGAATAAGAACACCTCTGTTCAGCTACAACTCATTGATATACAAAAAAGTGATTAATGCTATGAAGGAACAATCCAGACATAAACAACTAATTACCCGCCAAATATTAGCTATTATTCATATAATTCCTTACTAAAATAATTTCACTTTATTTCATGATTTGTGCTAAAATGAGCTTGTAAAAAATCGAAGAAAGGAACAATCTATGGACCTCAAGCACTACATAAGAGACATACAGGATTTTCCTAAACCAGGAATTATATTCAAAGATATCACTACACTACTTAAAGATAGAAAAGCTTTTAATTACGCTATCGAAGAACTCAAAAAAGCTCTTAACGATCAGGATATCGATGCCATCGCCGGGATAGAGTCCAGAGGGTTTATATTCGGTTCTGCCTTAGCCTTTTCCATGGGAATCGGCTTCATTCCGGTAAGAAAGTTCGGGAAATTGCCATCAACAACCTTCGACGTAGAATATGAGTTAGAGTACGGCACCGATCAATTGAGCATTCACACTGATGCCATTGTAGCTGGCCAGAAGATTGCCATTATTGACGACGTTCTGGCAACAGGAGGAACTGCACGCGCAACTGCCGACCTCATAGAAAAAGCCGGCGGCGAAGTTTCTTCATTAGGCTTCATCATGGGATTATCTTTTTTAAAAGGCCTGGAAAAAATAAATAAGTTTAATGTGATTACTTTAATTAATTATTAATTGCCTCATTGATTTTTTGCGAAGGCATAGTAACAACTTATGAAAGCTATGTATAAATATTTAGCTTTCTTTATAAAAATAGCGGATTGTGAATTATAGTATGAATAATGTTAGCATAACATCAATAATCGAAAATATAAAAAAATACAATTCCATACCTGACATTAAGCTCATTGCGGAAGCTTACGCCTACGCGTTAGAGTCACACAAAGAACAAAAAAGGCTGTCCGGAGAAGCATACATCAATCATCCGCTGCAAGTAGCGTACATCCTTTCAACACTTGAAGTCGATGAAACAACCATCGCTGCTGCGCTTCTTCACGATACCATTGAGGATGCAAATGTCTCAAAAAAAATGCTCGAAGATAAGTTCGGACACGAAGTTGCGTACCTGGTAGAGGGCGTTACAAAATTAGGCATGATAAGTTTCTCGTCCAGGGAAGAACATCAGGCAGAAAACTTCAGGAAAATGTTTTTGGCTATGGCTACAGATATTCGGGTTATTATTATTAAACTTGCTGACCGGCTCCACAACATGCGTACCTTAAAGCACGTATCAGAGGAAAAGCAAAAAAGGATATCTCTCGAAACACAGGAAATCTATGCGCCATTAGCCCATCGTCTTGGCATGGGAAATATTAAATGGGAACTGGAGGATCTCAGTTTCCGTTACCTCAACCCAGAAAAATATCATGAAATACGAGACCTTGTCAGCGAAAAAAGAGTCGAGCGGGAAAAGTACATCCAAACATTCGTAGACAATATTAAAACCAATTTAAAGTCAGCAGGAATTGATGCCGATATATACGGCAGACCGAAACATTTCTGGAGCATTTACCTTAAATTAATTTCGCAAAACTTAGATTTCAGGGATCTCTACGACCTTTTTGCAATCAGAATTATCGTAAGCACCTTAAAAGACTGCTATGGTGTCCTTGGTATCATACATGCATTATATAAACCGTTACCTGGCCGATTCAAAGATTATATTGCCATGCCCAAGATCAATATGTACCAATCACTCCATACAACACTCATAGGACCAAAAGGAAGGCCTATCGAAGTACAAATACGCACACAGGAAATGCATCGGGTATCTGAATATGGCATTGCTGCACATTGGCGCTACAAGGACGGCAAAGCTAAAGACAGAGATTTTGAAATGAAGCTTTCCTGGCTTAGACAACTCATTGAATGGCAAAAAGACTTTATTGACGCCAAAGACTATATGGCAAACCTAAAGCTGGATCTCTTTACGGACGAATCATTTGTGTTTACTCCAAAAGGAGATGTTTTCGGGCTTCCTATGGGTTCGACCCCGGTAGATTTTGCTTATCACATACACACTGAAGTCGGACACCGATGTATAGGGGCCAAAGTAAATGGCAAAATCGTACCTCTTAATTACAAATTACAAAATGGAGATATTGTTGAAATCATTACCTCAAAATCCGACAATCCGCACCTTAACTGGCTTAATTTCGCAGTAACCAATGAAGCTAAACAGAAAATCAAAGGCTGGTTCAGAAAACAGAATATAGAAGAAAAAATAGAAAAAGGGAAAGAAACCCTTATCTCTGAAATTAAAAAACAATTATTAAACAACTTCTCTGACGTCATTTTTCGAGATCTTATTAAACATATTCTGGAAAAGTTTAATTTACCAAAAGAAGATGATCTATATATAGGTATCGGACAAGGCGAGATATCGATGAAACATATTATCGACTTCGTCAGAAATCATATCGAATTAAAATCCAACAAGCCTGAACCCCCGATAGAAACAATACTCAGTAAAAAACCGAAGGAATTCGTGATCAAAGATAATATTAAGATCCAGGGGCTAGACGGTATCCTCGTACATATATCGAAGTGTTGTTCCCCAATACCTGGCGATGAAATTATTGGGTTCATTACAAAAGGTCATGGAATATCCATCCACAAACACAGCTGCCATAATATTTCTACAAAAAAGAATATTGAACGTGCAGTCCCGGTAGACTGGGGTATACAAGGCAAAGAACGGTACCCGGTCGATATATCTATTGAAGGCTATGACAGAATAGGCACCTTGAAAGAGATTGTTAGCGAAATAGCCAACATGAAAATAAATGTAGTTAAAGCAAATGTCCAAACCCAGAAAAAAACGAATACCTATATCGCCAACCTAACCTTGGAAGTTACCGACCTTCAAGAATTAAATAAAGCCTTAGGTATGCTAAAACAGATAAAAGACGTATTCAAGGCATATAGAATCGAACGGTAAATTACCTGGAGAAGAAGATCATGATCGGTAAAGCAATTCTAATTGTAGTCGGTACATTATCACTTATATTCGGCATTCTCGGCATATTCCTGCCGCTGCTTCCCACAACTCCGTTCCTGTTATTCTCCGCCTGGTGTTACCTCCGAAGTTCCCACAAACTCTACAAATGGTTAATCAGCCGACCCTATCTCGGGAGATATATCCTTAATTACAGAGAGGGCAAGGGTATCCCCCTTCAAGCCAAATCATTCACACTTCTGCTGCTCTGGGTTACAATGAGCAGCACGATCCTGTTTGTAGTCCCTAATATCTTTGGCAAAATCGCGTTGTTGATTATTGCTCTAGGAGTATCTGTCCATATCATGCGAATACCAACAACAGTGAGATAGCGAAATCATAGGTACCCCCAGGAAATCATTCCGATTCACGTCTAATAATAATTTATGCGCTAGTAAGTTTAAGCATTATTGGACAATACAGCGGCTGCCATAGACTCCCATTGTGCATAGGCATTAGGGTAGGCAGATCTTTGGACGGCTTGAGCAGCTTGCGTTAAACTCATTTTATTTCTGTTTTTCACTTCAAACAGGCCTTCATAAAATTTTCCTGCTGCGTATCTCGGGGTTGTACATTGTTCCTCAGTTCCCCAGCCACATAATGGTCTCTGTTGAAACAATCCTTTAGAGTCGAGATGACCATAATTAAGATTTCTAAGCCGGGATTCTTGCATTGCAGTTGCAATTGCTATTTGGATATCGCGCGGTGAAGCACCCATCTCGTTACCGACGGCTATGATGATATTTGCATTTCCGACTTGTTCTTCCGATAAAGGAACCTTTGCGAAGGTACCGGCACTGACACTATTAACTACCGTTGCTTCGTTAACAATTGATACTCCATCGTCTTGATTGGCGACCTTTTTATTATGAGAAACCAGCATGGTATCAGTCTGCGTTTTTGTCATGATACTTCCCATAGCAAGTGGTTCCTCGCTACCAGGGTCTTCTTCTCCGGATTTATTTCCATTTATTGCTTTATCAATTAATTCTTTTATCATATTTTTAACGAACGAATTTGCTCCGGCACTGTTCAATGAAGGTGCGGATGTGGGCGTTAACGTCGCTGCATTTTGGTTACTACTATTCGTTTCAGTTGGTTTGGTGTTACCACTGGCAATGATCTCTGAGTTTAAACGTCCCGACACGTCAACCGGCTTTATATCGACACCGGGTGGCGGTACTGACGGGCCGCTCGTGGGTGCGGCTCCAGCCCCTGAAGTAGTTAGAATTGGAGCAGTTCCTGTTAAGCTTACTGAGTAAGTATCAGGGCTATTACCCTGTGGCGGTGGCTCATCATCGACGGACATATATCCGTTTGATTGGTTAATATCATTACTACCACTGGTTGCGGCATTCCCGGTAGGATATATACAGGGTGGTAATTGTTCTTTTGTCATATTACAGGATAACCTCCTTGGCAATTTTGTATACTTCATCCTTTAAAATATCGGAAGATATTAGTGATTAACTTGCATTCAATTTTACCGTTATTAAACTAATGGTTACCCCTGACTAGCGCACCTATCGAGTAGGAGGTAGGTGATTAATTCACCTACCGACCTCTCACACCACCGTACGTACGGTTCCGTATACGGCGGTTCAACAAGAATTAATGTACTTCTGAATACCTTTCAGCTATAAATAGAAAA
>Ga0209000_1000115_pt1 | contig 106618 bp, 170 predicted proteins | sample RifGroD2_FD_183998 | JGI IMG/M metagenome (GOLD analysis project Ga0209000, IMG submission 183998) | Groundwater microbial communities from Rifle, Colorado, USA - Groundwater D2 (SPAdes) (version 2) | ecosystem: Environmental > Aquatic > Deep subsurface > Groundwater | place: Rifle, Colorado...
CGTGCTGCCGATTTTGCTGGAGCCAGAACCGAAGGAGTTGAAGTACTCGTTGTCGGTCTCGCTGCGGAGGCGGCAGCACGAACTGAGCGTTGACGATTTCCCGGTGTAGATGTTGATGAAGCCGAATTCGAGGTTCCTCTCCGCGACCTGGTTGAGGAAGGTCTCGTCGTGGATTTCTCCTGAATCATCTACTGCGAAGCACGCAGTCGTTACCGGGAACGTAATGGCGGTTCTTCGCATTTCGGTGTTCATGACATCGAGGAAAAGCATCTGCAGCTTTTTCACGATCTCGATGTCTGGAGTGGTGCCGTCAGGGAAAACGTAGTTCGGACAGAGGCTCCCCAAGAATTCCTCGTCGTAAACCGAGACATTCGTGAAGGGGCTCTGGGATGCCCTGAGCGGCTGATTGACGGTGTAGATGAAGGACACGAGATTCTCCTTCACATAACGCCAGCAATCCTCTTCGCTCGCGAAGCTGAAGTTAGCGTCCATCTTGGTTGCCAAGATGTTCTTGACGTAGTAGCTCATGACGATCAGGAGATCCGCAAGTCCTGCTGCTCCCAGCGTCGAATTGCTGGCGAGCACGACGAACTGCTCCAGTTGCGACTTGAAGCTGTAGAGGTACTTGGGAGGCACCGAGGTGATTTTGCTGATCATCGGGAGCCCGAGAAGCATCACGTCGTAGGTCGAGTAGTTGAAGCAGTAGGCTTGGGACGATCCGATACCATGAACGTCATTCACGTAGATGTCCCCGCAGACCTGCATCTCGATAACCTCGTCAGATGTCTCCTTCCCGTAGAGCTTCTTGAAGTGCTTCCACAGCATGTAGTAGGAATTCAGCTTAAGGAATGGCTTGGGCAACTCCGCGTTGTAGACGATGATGCTCATGTCGCCCAAGTTGGAGTTGGCGTCTATCGAGACATCAGCCGTAGTTTTAGCTGCGAAGAAATCCTTGGAGAACTTGGGGAGGTCGAGTTGCTTCCCGATCCCATCCATATCGAAAAGCTTTTGTGGATACTTGGATTTGAGGAGATCCATCAATTCTTCGAACTGAGGGTCGTAACTGAAGAAGATATTCATTTATGCTTGGTGCTCCTGTGGTGTTTGAAATGAAAGGCTGGCAGTTCTCCACCAGCCTTTCTAAAATTAAATTCCCGAATGGCCGAAGCCGCCCTGCCCTCTTTCCGATTCGCTCAGTTCGTCCACCTCTTCCCACTGGATCGTCTCGAACTTGTTCAGCACGAGTTGGCAGATCCTGTCGCCGGGATTGAGGGTGAACGGCTCGGTGCCGTGGTTGATCAGGATGGCACCTACGGTTCCACGATACGATTCGTCGATGGTACCCGGAGAATTAAGCACCGAAATGCCATGCTTCAACGCCAATCCCGACCTCGGGCGTACCTGTATTTCATACCCTTCGGGGATTTCCACACTAATCCCGAGGCTGACCAATTTCCTGTCTCGGGGCCAGAGAGTAAGAGGCTTTTCGATAGCAGCCCTCCCGTCACAACCAGCATCCCCGATTCGGGCGTACACAGGTACTCCGAAATCTGCCAGATTTTTAACCTTAACGGTTACAGGCATCTACGCTGCCTCCCTGTCCCGATCTTGATACTCCCTGCACCATGTCTGGGTCAGTGCATCGACTTCGAGGTCAACCTCAACGAATTCGTCGGAGTTCTTCTGGTACTCCTTCCACTTCTTGTAGTCGGCCTTGATCGACTTCACGCTCACGTCGTACTTCTTGGCGAATTCAGTGAGGGCGTCCTTGATGTACGCGCCAATGTCCTTCTTCCTGGCTTCCTGTGCTTCGATGTCCCTGTAGAAGGGGATGAGTTCTTCGTGCTTAATCATTGAAAATCTCCAGTTTCTCTTTGATGTTCAGAAGTTGGTCCGCTGCGTTGTGAAGTTTCACAAGCTGCTTGTCGATGATGTGGGTCATGTAGCGAGCCTCGTCAGAAGTAAAGAGAGGCTCGCAGCCAGGGCAATCGCCTTCGGCCTCTTCATGGGAAATGAAAAGGACCGGCCCAGTGCAGATAGGGCAGACGTACATGAAGCCATCGGGAACTTCGAATTCAACTGGTTCTGCTATCGGGTACTCGCATTTGCTGCAGTAATACGTCATTCTGACAAGCTCCTTTAGGCTACGCTGATTTCAGCGGGTTCGATGTTAAGCATGTGGACATCCGGGTTCGACGATGCCATGTCCGCGAGATGGACGACGATTTCGTGGAGTGAGTACTCTTCAGGGAACGCTTTGACTGCGTGCGCCGGATTCTTCCTGATCGACCACCTACCCATGTGCCAGGCGATGCTTCCTGTGATGACAGAAAGCATCGGGACTTCCTCGCCCCTCTCTGCGTGGAACTCTCGCGCTGCTCTATGCACGAAGAGGGCAGAAGAAAAATCGTGATCCTTGGAGGTGTGCCTCTGCTTCACCTCGACGCCCTTCTCGTAGTCTGAGTATTTCAGGATGTCGTGGAGGAGGCACGCTGCGATCACCGCATCCATGTCGTCGTTCTCGAAGCCGTAGGCTCTCCCGAAACGAATCCCGAAGGAGACAGTGGATTTCAGGTGGTTGACCAAGCCGTAGGGCTCAAGCCTACTCTGTGGTGGGTGGTATTTACCGGTCGAACTGCTAGCTACCTGAGTCAGGTACGTAGGCGCCTTCATAAGTGTGAACGCCACGAAATCCTGGATCAGCGGATTTTTGATTTGCTTCAGTTCAGCTTCAACTAATTCGATAATTTCTTCGCTCAATTTGTCTCTTTCTCCCTCACCTCAGCGACTCCGCTGAGGAAATCAATGTTGATGCAGGTGGTTCGTCCTGATTCAGTTTCGAGAGTCAGCCAACCCGCTTCTACTTGTTTCAGGACTCCTTCGTGCGGGACCAAGGAGCCGTACTTGTCGATCAACTGGACCTTCTTATTCAGAAGGGATTCGATCCCAGATTCAGGTTTCTTCTTCGGTGGCATCCTCTTCCTCCTCTCCTTCCCAACACCAGGCGTCTTCAGGAATCACCTGGTCCAAATTCAGTGTGCATTCGCCCCCGCCGTAATCGACGGGGGCCATTCTTGTGTACGGGCAATGCGAGTAGCACATCTAGCGAACTGCCCTCCACTGGATTGTCGTGACTTCGACAGGCTCAACTTCAGTGACTTCGACTTCCTCACTCCAGTCCTCGCTGCAGTAATACCAGTCGGAGTGGTAACTCCCTGACCTGGACTCGTAGAGGGAATAGTGTTTGTCCTCGAACTTGAAGATGATTTCCCTGCCTTGGTACTTGTAGTCCTGAATCCACTCACCCTCTTCGACGATCTCGAATCCTTCTGGAACATCTTCTTTGGTGATGGCGAGCATCAGGTCTTTCGCGAATTTTCTAGTTTTCATTTACTGCCTCCCACTGAAACGTTTCCTCGTTCAAGTAGACCTCGTAACCAGGAACGTCTCCTTCCCAATTCACGAGGAATCCTTTAGGCCTCTCGCCGCCATTCCAGCAGCCTACTTGGTAGAACTTCCCTTCGTGCCCGAAGACGATATAGGTGCCCTTGCCCTTGGGTTCTTCGGGGTCCCACGAAAACGTAAGCTCCCGAAGTTCATACCCTTCCGGAACGATCTGGCCTGCGAGGGCAATGATGTCGTCCTTGGGAAAATATTTGGTCATTTGTCCCACCTCCACAATTTGGATTTGTTGTAGTCGAATTTGCCCTGTGTGAACCCGATGGTCGCGAATCCGCGCACCCATTTCAGCCCGGTGGCTCTGTTGTTCAGGTAGTAAGGCTGGTCCATGCACGAGCAACCCGTTTCGATGTACGTTGCACCCATGCTGTCGTAGGAGCCAAGCTGGTGTGAGTGCCCGATCACAAAGGCGTTGAAGTCGATCCCCTGCTTAGATATGGCCCCTGCAGCACCAATTCCGGTCCTCATCGGGACTACCGTGAAGCGGGACGGGTGGGCGAAAATGGTGTCCTTAACCTTGAGCCACCAGTTGTGGGCGTAGTGTACGTTCTCAAAGTGCTCCGACACGTTAGCCAGCAGATCGGCCTTGATTAGGAACTTCATGCACTCGTATTGCAGGTTCCGCTGACAATAGCGCTCTACAACGTCATCGTGATTACCTCGTACAAGAAGCACTTGCTCGAAGTTGCTGCTGAACCACTGGATCATTTTCACGAGTTGCCCGTACTCGATCTCAGGATCTACGTGGACATTTTTGGCGTGCTTGGAGAAGAAGTCGCCGTGCGTGATATCTCCGTTGAGTACCACAACCTTCACGCCGCGCTTCTGAGCCTCACGAACCGCAAACGTGATCATCTCGGTGTTGGCATAAGGGATCTCAATGTCAGAGAGCACCAGAATTTCAAACGTCTGGTACTTGCTGAGAATGTTGTCGATTTCCTCTTGGAACTGCTGGGCGCGGATGATGTTTCCGTACAACTTATCCTCGTTGAGGTAGTCGTCCGTCAGCACTAGCGCGTCTGCACTGTTAATTTTTGAAGCCTCGTACAAGCGCTTAGCTTCCTCCCAACTCCCGAAAACCCTCATGTATGGAGCTTCGGTCACGTTGAACTCGGACCGCATCTGCCTTCTGGTGGGAATTGCTCCGTGTCTGTCCTCGTACTGCTGGATCAGATCCAGAAGATACTCTTTCGTGTAACTACTCAATTTGGCTCCTATTCAGATGTGAATTCATCTGGGCGAAATTCAGAAATAATAAGTTCCGCCCTTGGGTTTTCCTTGTCGATTCCGCCGAACTTGTACTCGATCTCCGGGATGAACGTGTAGTTATCGTCCTCCAGGAGCTTCAGTTCAATCAGCGCGTCATCTGCGAATTTCTGTACCACCGCTCCGATGTTTGCCAGATCGAACAGTCGCTTCGTCGAGTAGAAAATCGTGTAGGTGAATTTGTACGGAGGCTTGCCTAGCTTGCCCTCAGCCTTCTCGACTGCCTTCGCTACGATTTCCTTGTACAAGATCTTCAGCGCGTTGCTCTCGTGGTGCTGCCAGTTGCGGTAATTATTTAGTCCGAGCGAATACTTCTTCCCTGGCTTCGTCTTCCTTGGGATGGTCACCGTTAGTGGTAATATCAGTTGATACATACTTGTACGCCTTGCCCAGCTTGATTCTACTAATTGTGGTTTGGGTTACCCCAAATTGTTTAGCTAGATCCCTGCCGGTTCCGTTGATGGAGAAATCTGATTTTTTAATTATCAGCACTTGCTCCAAGGTTAGTTTGGTGTTGAAGTTTCTCTCGCCGGTAGCACTCCTATTTCTAGTAACTCTGTCGTTCACGTTGTCTTGAGTTGTCCCTATTAGAAGATGTTCGGGGTTAACACAAAGAGGGTTGTCGCACGTATGCCTAACAACTTTGCCCGTAGGATCTTCACCCTTCAGAAAAATAACGGATAGTCTGTGTGCAAGCCTGTATTTTCCCCAAAGTTTGTAGAATCCATACCCGTTACTATTAATTGTCCCTCTCCACCGCCAGCATTCATCCGGCCCTCTTTGCTCGATCAACGTCTTGAATTTTTCTACAGTGTTACTTGGTCGCCCTACTTGCCCTCCAGGGTTCCTAATTCTCTTCGCTATCCTCATCTCCTTTAATTTCCACTGGCAGAAATCGCCAGCATCCGTCTTCTCTCGCTTCGATCCGGTGCCCCTTGTATTTATAAGGCACCATCTCAAGCATTTCAGGTTCCCACGACGATTTCCGCCGTTTCTTGCTCATCACACCCTTGGCTACGATCCAGTTCCCAACTCCATTGTGCTCAAAATAATACTTCATGTTTTTGTCGCAGATCGCACAGATCCCGGCGCCATGTGAAGGAGCATTTGTGCCCCCACAAAGGGTGCATTTTTCCAGCCGGGTGTGTTTTCCATGCAGCCTGTATCTTCGCCAAGGGGCCTTGTCCCAGAGGATCTTCCTACCAACACCGATCTTGGTCCCGCCTACTTTCAAGTAGAGGAATTCCAAGAGCTTGCCTTTCGCCGGCTTGATGTTGTTCAGGAGAGCGTTGTCCCTTCCCGCGAAGCTGAAAGCTACTCGGAAGAGATCCCCGTTGAACCAAACTAAAAACCCTTTGGCGTTCCCGCCTACGTGCCAGAATCGTTCTACGATTCCCACGGTCACCCTGACCTCAACCACATGAGATTCCCCGGTTCTGGCGGTATCCTGGTCGGTCAGCGTGAGGTACTCGCAATCCGAGTGCTCCATGACCTTGACGACTTCGCCCAAAACTTCCTCTTCCCGAAATGCGAGGCCCACATAATTGGGCGTGATCTGTGTCAAGAGGTTGTTGTCTTGAAACCTGCGCAGCTTCTCTACTCGCTCGGGAAACGGGGTCGTGGGCTTGCCATTGAGGGTCAAGGCAAACTCCTTCAGATTGTCGAAGTAATCGACTGGGTGAAACACGGTCCTTCCTGAATTCAACCGCCCCGCGTACCCCGTCAGGGTAAATCGTGGAGTTCCGATGTACTGCATATCCACGGGAAGTAATGGCTTAATTCCAACTAATTTTCCTGCTTCACACTCAAATGACCTAGTTGATCTGGGCTCCTTGGAAACCACCCCCAGCCTCATGTCGGGGGCCATAACAGCGGAGATGGCGACCGGGTAGTTCAACGCGGCGAAGCTTGTCTGGAGGGCCTCAGGTGCCTTATAAATTTCGAAGGTGTTAACCACACCAAGGTCGAGCGAGGTCTGAATCTCCATGACGGGCAATCCTTTGGTAAAACTTTTTGAAACTAGCGAGAGGTAAAACTCGCGGTCGATCCTGCTGGTCTTCGCTAGAAATCGAATTAACTCTGACTCCCTCGTGCGAGTCACAGTTTTCCGGTTGAAGAACCTGACGACTTCCAGAAATCCACCGAATGATGCCTCAGAAATTTCTAGTTCCGGGACTGAGTGGTACCTGGAGTCGTCGATGGCCTTGAACCGAAAATTCAACATGCAGAACCAGCAGGCGAAAGTGAGGAGCCATTCGGATTCCTCTGGAAGCTTCAGAACCCCCTCAGCGAATTGCCTCCGTTTTTCCTTAGGTGACCTGAGTTCAACCAAGGAATTCCTGAAGTTCAAAACTTCTTCGATGTTGGAAAGTTCGATTTTCATTGCTGAATTGATGTCGTTCCGTCCTCGTGTTTAGTAGCTCTGATTATGCTCGTGTAGGTCATCGGCAGCGCCAGTTCGGAGTGAGCGATAATGGCGATGCAGCGGCCCTGCTCCTTCAGGTAGCCCAGCACCTCAAAAAGTCCAGCCTTCCCCTCTTCATCCAACGACCCGAAGATTTCATCGAGGCAAAGCACGTTGAACGAAGAGGAGCCTGTGGCTTCCAAAATTTCCAACGTAGCGAAGAGGCAGGACATCTTGACCCTCGCCTTCTCACCCTCCGACCAGTTCGCCCACTTGACCGTCTTGTGGCTGTCGGTGACCGTGAATTGGACCTCACCATCTTCATCGAGATAGAAGACGCACGCGATTCTTCCCGAGGTGATCATCTCCGAATATTTCCGGATCAGGATGTTGAAGCTCCTCAGGAACCTGTCGATTTTCCTGACTCGGTAACCCTTCGGCCCGAGGATTCCCAACCAATTCCTGATGTCCTCCAAGGTACTTTCTGCCTGAAACAACTCATTTCTGGAAGCGTCCAATCGGAGCAATAAATCCCGGTTGTTTTCCTCGACCTGACGATTAAGTTCTTTTCGGGCTCTCGATAAAGCGTTGTGGTCCTTGGCCTTGGTTACTTCAGTATCAATTTGGGAAACCTCGTTTTTTACTGAAATCAACTTAGAAACCAATTCGCCCAACTTCAAATCAATAGCCATCAAAACCAGAGGATCAACCTCAACCGCAGGACCAACTTCAGCTTTCAACCGGTTCAACTCGAACTGCCTCTGCTCGAACTGCAGGTGCTCCATCCCGATTAATACCGCTTCCTGCAAGTTCAATTGAATCCGACGCTTGCGATCCTCGAAGCAACTCACATCAAGCTGAGCTTGATTCCCGTCGATCTTGGTATCCGGGTTGGCTTCGAGCTTTTCAAGCTCCTGAGTTTTCCTGGTGATTTCCTGCCAAGCCTTCTGGATGAGGCGGTACTTTGAGAGGGAGGACTCGCATTTTTCGATGAGAGCATTGTCGGCTTCGATCTGAGCAGAAAGCTCTTCGATCTGCCCTTCAAACTGCGTCGAGTCAACCGAATGTCCGCAGGTAGGGCAGGCACAGGACTTCGCGGAATTCTCAAGGCTCAGGCGCTCCGATCCCTTCTGACTTCGGGCAACCTGCGTCTTCGTCTTGAGGTTCTCGATCTTCCTCAGTTGCTCCTCAGCGAACTCTGCTTCAACTTCAGGAGTTTCCAATTTGGAAAGTTCTTCCCTCAATGGAAGCAGCCGCTCGATCTGAGGCTTGGCCTTTTCGTACCTAGCGAGAACCCCTTGAGCCTCTTGAAGCTTGGATTCGGTGAACCTGAGTTCTTCCTGAAGCTTAGTTGCTCTGCTTTGTGCGTCTTCCTTCGATAAAGAGGGGAGTTCGAAGGTTTTAATCTCGTCTTCTAACTCCTGAATCTTCTCTTGTGTCGCTTGGTTCGCCTCGGCTTTTTTCAATAGCTCTGTGAGATCGCTTCGATCTCTGGAGAGTTCCAGTTGCTGAGCTTTCAAGTTATCAACTTCAACCCAAAGATTCTTCAGTCTGGATTCAAGCTCAGCAACCTCGACTTCCTCAAGTTCAGGCTGAGGATGAACCACGCCCTGCTCCATCAACTCGATCTGCTTCTGGAGCATCAGGATCTTGCCATGCTTTCCTGCGAGAGCCTTTTCCTTCTCCTTCATCCGGTCGAATTCAGCGTCGAGTTCATCCAGGCGATTGACTCTGGAGATGAACTTTTTCCTCTCGCCATCGGAGGAGGATTCGAGGAGATTCAAGGAGCTTTTCGGGCTCTGGTAAACGAGATCCACGAAAGTTGAATAGTCGGTTTCGAGGACCTCTTCGAGGAACTTCAGGTTGTCCGGGATTCGCTTCAGGTGCCGCTTGTGCTTCGCTCCGTTGACCTCTTCGTAAATCTCGATCTCACCGGTCTTCTTCGAGTTCTTGACATACCACTCGGAAGCGCCCTTGGTGAACCAGATTTCGATCTCATAAGGCTGGCCTGTGATCTCGTTATTCACGTCGTCTACTTTGGTGCCCTTCGGGTTCTTGTTGAACAGGCCCTGGATCAGCGTCAGGAAAAGGCTCGTCTTGCTGGCGCCGTTGTTGCCGATGACCGAGTGAATTCCATTCTCGAACGTGAAGTCGAGGTACTTGTAGGCGAAGCAGTCTCGGGCCACTACTCGGGTGAACTCGACTACCACTCCTCTTCCTCCTTTTTAAGCTTAATGGATTCAGTGCATTCAAATTGAGCGATGTCTTCAATTCCAAGCAAACACTCCGCGCACAATTTGTAAGTGGCACCAGGAGCTGATTGTCTCTGGATTTTAAAAATTATTTCTTCTGGCCCAGCACCACAATTATCACAGACCCCTAGTCCCACTCCTCTTCCTCCTGAGGAATCGTGTAGGATTTCTCCTTAACGACCCTGCCCACGAAGAGGCCAAGGAAAAGGACTTGGAAGGCGAACCCCCTCAACGACGGAATGAAGAGGAAGGGGAAAATCATGTCGTCCAGGTAGCCCATCGCGGAAAACTCGAAGTCGATTCCGAAGAGCCTTAACCTGAGAGCTACGGTCCTGTTGGGCTCGTTCAGGGAACCTTCGATTTCAAATAAATCTGAGAATTTCATTTTAGTCCTCCGAACACAAACGACTCCCCGAAATCGGTAATCAAGATGTAAGTCCTACCAGGGCGCACGTAACACTTCTCCTCTAGCCACAGGCGCAGGAGCACGACAACTTCTTCCCAAGTTTCTGGTTCGTCAGTGTCGTAGTAAGAAGGCCACGGATTGAACCAATCAACCATCTGCATAACCACAGGCTTACTTCCGTCGAAGCAGAACCCCTCCGGGTATTCGAGGGGAAGTTCGAACACGCGGCAAAAATTTGTTTCTTCTGTGGGCCTCACACCACCTCCCCTGAGAAGAGCAACTTCTCAACTGAATCCCAGTCCACGAAAGGACGTTCGAATTCATCAAGCCCTTTGCAAAGGGGAACCCCTAAAGCCGCGTCGTCGATGTAGAGGTGTGCGTAGATTTTGGGGCTTTGGGTCCAGCGTTTCTGCCCCGGATTCTCGTTGATGCTCCAGAGTTCAATTTCGTTTTCCTTGAACCAAGCCACAGCGTCTTCCAATTCTTTGCCACTCCGCATCGTGTAGAGGATGAGTTGGTGGCCTTCGCCAGTGAGCTTTTTAAGAACGGGCTGCGCTCCGATTTCTCTCCCAATCTTCGGGTACTCGTGCGTTACGCAGGTACCGTCGAAATCAACTGCGATTATCAAGCTGCCTCCTTGTAGACCATCATCATCCGGTCGATTTTATTTTCGTCGTACCCAAGTTCCTTCAGATAGGAAGCCAGTTCCTCGTCGAGCGAGGCGTTGATGATTTCTTCTTGCTCTCCTGAATCCTGAACCAAAACCTGCAAAGCCTCAGGCACCTTCACCAACTTGACGTTGGATTGAGGCGCTGAAATGGTCTTCAACTCAGGCACGGTGCCGGTGACCTCGATCCGGTAGAAGTCGGTTTCGTTTAAAGCAGGAAATTCCTCATCCGCTCGAATTCGGATCTGAATTAGTGAGGGCAAATTTGTGGCTATTCGCTCGTACTTCGCGGTGCCCTTGTCAAGGGTCAGGAGGACAACTCCGGTATCGACCGAGGTTTGAAACTCCTTGTTGACCGGGTGGTTCGTGTAGACGAGCTTGCCTACTGAGTAGGGGGCGTGAATATCTGAACAAATAGCCAAATCGAAAGGCTCCAGCAAATGATCGACATCAATTTCCTCCTTGACGAACTGGTTGTAGTTGCATCGGAAGTGAGAGATCAAAATGTTCAGCTTGGTGCCAGTCACTGTGGGTCCAGAATAGGTGCCCAAGGAACAATGATTTACAAAGTGCAGCGTGCAATTTTCGTCAGGCAGGTGATGAACCCAAGGCTTCGCTTGGTAATTCAGCTTGATCGTCTTGTCCTTGCCCATGTCCAGGTACTGGAAAGTGTCCTTGCCTGGCCCGATCTGTTCGTGATTTCCAGAGATCAAGTAGACTTCGATACCGGCCTCACGACACATCCTGAAGAAGATAAAAGCAAGCTCTTGCTCCTCAAGCTCGGGCTCACATTTCTCCCAAAGATCCCCTGCTATGATCAACTCCGCGTGGTTGTGCAGGCAGGCCTCGATCAGGAACTCGAAGAGTTGCATGTAGCGGTCGATCTGCCAAGCGAAGGGAGCCTCTTTGCGAAGCCAAATGTGCCAATCCCCGCTGCAAAGAAATTTTCTAGCCACCCGACCTCCCCACTCCCATCGCACATTTTTTGAACTCCATTTCCTGCAACGGCTTCAACGTGGGATCACAAGGAAGGCTGGTAAGCCCGAAGCAGTTCAGCCTCACGTCGGTTTCGACCCAGACTTCATCTACGAGGCCTCCACGCATAACCTGATAACCAGGAACCACAAATCCTTCCGCCTTCTCCAAAAGCCCAACAAGAAGCTCGCCTTCGATGATCAGCTTGTTGTCCAAGACCTTCGCTGAGTCCACGAAGCCAACCTTGACGTGCTGGTTGAAACCATCAAGAATCGGAATCTCCTTCCCTTGTACGGCCTCAGCCATCTGGTAGAGAGCTTCAGGCGCAAACCTGTCTCCTTTGAGATCTACTGCGGTTGATGCTGCTTCTGCGATGAATCTCATTTAAGCCACCTCGTCTTCCGGCAGATCCTTGTCACAGCCGAACAAGGTGTCCATCCCGTACTCCTCATTGGCTTCGCAGGCAATGTCGCCCAGGATCGAATCAATCTCTTCGAGAGCATCGGTGTCGATCTCGTCGAAATTGCGAAGGCCACATAGCCGGTCGAGGACGTAGGCCCGAGCCTCTTTGAGCCGCTCCGGGTCGATTGCGAGATGATAAATTTTGAATTCTTCGTTCATTTTGGATCTCCTTAAATTAGGCGGCAGACTTCCACGCGGTCTGCCAGCGCTGCCTGAATAACTACCGTAGAGTACAGGCTCCTCCCCTTTCACACGCTCAGGTCACTCATGTTAGGCTTGGGTACAACTACCGTAGAGCACAGGTTTGAGCTTCAAGCTCTCAGCAGCTGAGAACCTCAGAGGCTTGCGCTCCAAATCCGGTTGTACCAGCTACCAGCCTTAGCCAAATTAGGCCATGCCCTCAATGACGTGCTACTTGTCCGCGCTGCTTGCACCTCATGTTCCGAGGGAGAGGATCGGCGGGGTGATCTCGTTCCTACAGAAAGGCCTGCTTCATTTTCTCAGCGAGCCTGGTTGCTTCCAGACTTTCACCAAGGTGCTTCTCGCGATCATTCATCAGATCTGAAATCTTGGTTTCGATACCATCTGCGATAGCGTCGTGCTTCGAGGAATGAAGTTCGAGTTCCTTGACAGCCTTCTGGAAGGTACCCATAATTTCGTCGATGGTTTTACTTTTGAGGAACAATTTATTCTCCTTTCCTGGTTATTTTTTAATCCATCTCCAAGCTACAACTACTCCGCAAGCGAAGCCACCTGAGCCAATAATCAAACACCCGATCACGAATGTGCTTACATCCACCAGCACACTCATTTCACGGTGTCCTCATCGGAGCAGCCCACGAGTTCCGGCTTGTATCCACAGAAAACCTTGACTTCCCTGAAGCCACCATTCTGCTGCGGGACCATGCCTACGGAGGTGACGAGGCCATTGAAGTTGCTGTCGGAGGGCCTCACGTTGACGAGGGCGCCACGCTCTTTCGTCAGCACGATGTTGCCATCCGCTTCCTTGCGCTGAACAGGCCATTCCTTCTCGAAGTACCTCTTGGCGTTGATTTCAGCCAGCGTGCGCTCCTCTGCGGTCAGTGCATGGACGTTGGCTACGGTCGCTGCGACTTTTTCATCAGCGGACTTTTTGCAGCCTGCGGAAAATGCAGCTACCACGATCAGCGCGAAAATTACGAGTTTGTTCATTTTTTGGTCTCCTTTTTAATTTTTGGTTTTAGTTCCTGGTGCTCAGTATGTGCATCATGAGCATGTTGAAAGTTGCTTGAGAGTAATCCCCTTGGATCAGCGCCACAAGTCCTGCGATCCCAGACATGATTGCCACAACCTGCGTAACCACTACCCAACCCGCTACGAGTAAATCTTTGGTTTCTTGTTTCAAAATTTTTACCTCTCCCAGAACAACTCCGCAGGCTCAGAGGAGGGAAAGGCCTGCGGAGTTGTTCACTTTTTAGAAAACGATGTTGTCGAATTCGGCGTCTTGTGCTCCTGCACCCAAGCCACCAGAATTGCCAGCCCCTTTGCCCTCGATACTCATTCCGGCAGGCAGAGCTTTCTGCGCTTCTTCCTTGCGGGTAGCCGAGATCAGCTTGCGCTGAGTCTCGAAGCCCCTCACGGACTCGTCAACCGCCTTAACGGTCTCGGTCAGCAGCTTGCGCTCTTCGAGGGGATACGGGCGATCCTTCTGGAGGATTGGGGTTATGATCCAGTAGACGTTCGTGCCGTTGACCTGCTGCTCGGTGGTCAGGAGGGTCGGGAAGAAGTACAGCGGGAACTTCCCAGCCGAATCCAGGTACTGTTTGAAGGGCAGGAAGCTGGTGCCCTTGAAGTACATGATCGCGCCTTTTGTTTCCTCACCGATCTTCACCTCGACGAAGACCTGATACTGGCAAGTGCATTTTTCCGCCTTGTCAACGTCCTTCGCACGGCGTGGGCATTTCCCGGACATGCACTCGAAGCCGAGATTGTCGCCTGCGGCTTTCTCGCCGGGATCGAGCACGAGCTGGCTCTGACAAATATGCTTCTTCACGTCCTTGACTTTGGTGCCATCCGGGAAGAAAGAAAACTTGGTCCCGAATTTGACCACGGTGATCTCCGGGTTAGCCCCGCAGTCGATGCCGATGTCTTCAACAATCGTGTTTTTCCCGTCCTGCTTGGTGATCTGGTTGTACACGAAGTTCCCCATCGGAACGGTGTTGCCTTTGGCGTCTTTAATCGGGAACTTGTTGATCTTGAGCGTCGGGGTCTTATCGAACGAAGCGTTGGTGGCCTGTCCGGTCGCACCAAGTATTTCCCGGATTTCGTCAGGAGTCATTCCTTCAAAAAGGTCTGCCAGATTTACAGATGCTGCTGCGTTAGTTTTTTCAGTTGCTTTTGCCATTTTGAGATTTTCCTTAAATAATTTGAGATAGTTGGGTTCCCTCCCTGATTTTTGAAATTCATTTGTGAATTGTTGGTGGAAAAGAGGAGCCCTCCGAAGAGGGCTCCAATCAAAACTACAGCGCGTCTACCATCGCCCTAAGCTGCTCAAGGGATGCACCCAGGAGCTTCTCGTCTTCCTTCTGGGCGATGATCGACATGAGTTTCTGCTTCTTCTCCTTGGACTCCTTGATCCTCTCAGCAGCCTCGGCCTCGTTCAGCCTGACTTCGATGACCCGCTTGATGACCTCGAACTTGAGTTGGAGTACGGCGTCGAGATTCTTGCTCTTGACGACGAAGCTCTCGGTGTCGCTGTCCTTCAGCTTGCGGTGTAGGTCCTTGGCAATATTGTCTAGGCAGGCGCCGTTGTTGACTGCGGTGAGTGGGAGATCCCATAGGTCCTCGGTGCTGAGGTTGCCCTTGGGAGACTCGAAGCGAATTTTCATCCTGCTGGCTTTTTCGAACATTTTTCTTCCTCCTAGAAGTTGATTTTGAGGGTGCGAGTGAAGCTACCCTTGACTCTGCAAAGTACGCTGCTGCGCTGCGTTGAGGAGAACCCGATGCCACTGAGTTGGTTCTCGGATTCCTCGACCTTCATCTTGGAACCGACGACCTCGAAGACCTTCCGGTGCGCGTTCAATTCCTCGTTCAGGAACTCGTTGTAGAAGCCCCTGGCCTTGCCCTCGTTCACACACTGGTCGAGCATGAAGAAGAAGTGCTTGTTGCCTACGCCGTGCCCGTCCCAGTGGTTCGGGGAGTGCATCAGGACGTTGACCTTGTGAAAGGTCTGTGTCGGGAGGCCCCAGACGACTTTCGAGGTCTGCGAAGAAGGCAACGACTTGATGATCTCGAAGCCGTCCTTGTGGCTGTACTTGATCTGGGCGACCTCAACGTATTCGCCTGAGCGCATCGCCTTGGGGTAGACGAAGTTGTGGGTGGTTCCGCCGAACTCGATCTCCACCTCGAACCCAACGTCGCTGCTATTTCTCGACTGGTACTGGTTGACCTGCAGCGTGTAACCGCCCTCGCGCATCCGGCGCTTGTCGGCGTAGTAGATGTTCTCAGCAGGATCGGTCCTCATCCCGTCTGCACCGTTTGCGTCCAGGTCGAGGCGCCCACCGTTCGGAGATAGCTTGCGACGATTCGAGTAGTAGATTCTCTGCCCGTTGGGCTCAACCATGTGGAAATCGAGGTCGTCGGTGTTGTTCCACGCCAGCCTGCAGCAGAGAGCCCCATCGACCTTCCCACCAGCCTTCTTGACGCGCTCCTTGATCGAGTCCGCCACATCCCCTGTGTACGACCACGAGAAGTTGTTCGGCCACTTGAACATGCCCTTGGCATCTGCTTCGATGGGTGCGATCAGGCTGACCATGTTCCCGGCGTGCTTGTTCTCAAGCAGGATCTCCAGTGACTCCACCTTCGGTAGAACATTGGAGATGAATTCTGTGATCCCGATTTCTTCAACTCGGTCGAAACTTTTCATGTTCTCGGGAACCGCACTAGCCAGTTCCTCGAAGACGTTCATCCGCTGCTTGGATTCACGGTTCGCGAACAGGATGTTGTTCACGGTGATGTCCTCGGTGACCGCGTACCTGCGTTGGAGGGCAGAGGTTAACCCGAGTTCCTCGATTGTCCTCTGTGCCTTCTCGATCATGCCTTTGGTGATCAGAGCAGTTGGGCGCTTGTAGTTGCTGGGCGCCACCTTTGCCTCGAACGAACCCACAGACGGCTCCAAGTCCTTGCCTTCGGAGAGGTCCACCAGCAAAGTCCCGATGACCGTGCCACGAATCTTGGAGACGGACTGCGGAACGCTCTTCAGCTTTGACCAGCAGAAGATGTCGTGCTGCGAAGACGGAAGCTTGGAGAATTCCTTCTTCAGCTTCAAGAAGCTCTCCACAGCGAACTTGTGCTCCTCGCCACGGTACAGCGAATTCTGAGCGATCAACTCCAGTACCGTGTCGATGGAATCCATCGATATTTCCTTGAGGCTCCTCAGGAAAACGTCCTTGGTGCTCCTGGACTCGGACAGTCTGGAGCCGATGTCGAGCCCTTTGACCACTCGGTCGGTCGGGACCTTGATGTAGAAGTGTTCCCAGGTAAGCATTTCTCCCGAATCTGCCTGCTGGAAATTTTTGTCAACCCCAGCTACGGACTCGGGGTGGAGGAAGATGTTGCTGATTTCACTGGACTTGACCAGATTGGACAGCGCATCCGCCACGACCTGATAGAAGCCACCCGGCTGCGCGTCCCAGATGCTGACCACTTTCCCGTCGATGATGGCAACTACGTCGCCAACCGCTCTGATAAAGGATCTACAGCAGGTGCAATCGTGCTCCGTGCGTTCTTTGTAGATCGGGTTAGTGCCCTCCGGGAAGCTGCTGAGGTAGGTCTCCCAGAGAAGATCCTTGGAAACCTCGGCGCGAAAAAGCTCGTGCTGCTTCATCAAATCGAACTGCTTTTGAACCGCTACCTTGAAATCGTTGAACATCTGAACCTCCTTTGTTTTGTCTTCAATCCATATTTGAATTCTAATTCATTTCTGACTTTTTGTCAAGATAAAAATTCACTTGTGAATACTTTCTGGTGAAAAGAGGAGCCTCCCGAAGAAGGCCCCTCAACCACAGTTCTGACAATAATCTACTTCGGCCTAAATGTCAAGATAAAAAATTCACATCTGAATATTTATTTGACGATCATCAGTTTTTCTGAAGCACGGGTATAGGCCGTATAGCGCCAGCGCCTGTGCATCTCCTCATCGTTCCCGAAAAGTTCCTCGAAGACCATAATCTTCGGCGCCTCTGAGCCCTGAAATTTGTGGCACGTTAAAGCGTAGCCGAAGTCGAATTGCTCAATGCCTCGCTGGTAATAAACCTGCCCACCCAAGAAAACCTGATCGTCGATGTCCAGGCACTCGTAGTGAATTCCATCGTCGTTCGTGAAGTCCAGATATTTTCCAATCGAGTCGTAGGACCCGCATGTCCCGAGCATCCCATTCACGAGTCCCATCTCGTTATTATTTTTCAGGCAGATGAGCTTGTCGCCGGGTGCAGGGAGATCACCTTTAAATCCGAGTAATCCCCTGATTTCCTCGTTTAATTTCCTCCTAGTATTGTTGAACCCGCAGATCACTTGGTCAGCACTAAGCAAAAATTCATCAGCAACGCGGAACCACGGGATTACGAAGCACGTATCACCATGCCTCCCGTACCCGATGTCCTCCCCAATCCGGATCGAATGAGCCAGGCGAATAATCGGGTTGTCCATCGCCTGGCGGTGGATCGTCTCTAGGCGATAATCCGGGTTGAGCATCAGGTTCGCCTGATCCTTGGACACAGGGGGAAGCTGAAAATGATCCCCGATGTAAAGTACCGGAATCCCGTAGCTTTCCAGATCCAACTTGATCGTGCCGCTCACCATTGAGGATTCGTCGCAGATGATCAGCTTGACCTTTTCAAGTTCCACGAAAGCCCTTCTGCAAAACGTGACCTTCCCTTGGTCATCAATTCGGGGCCGGTAGATCAACCCGTGGATCGTCGTAGCTGGGAGCCCCTTCTTCCTGAGGACCATCGCCGCTTTGCCTGTGTAGGCGACATATTTTATGTCCTGCTCTTCTAATTTCAGATCATCGACGATGAAATTCACGATGGTCGTCTTGCCGGTGCCTGCGTAGCCACCTAAAACGAAGGTGGTTTTGATTGTCGAGTCGATTGAGTTGAACCAATCTTTAATCGCTTTGACAGCGCCAGCTTGCTCGTCGGTTAGGGTTATTTGTGCCAACTAGAACCTCCCTGCGAAGGGCTGGAGCCAAAACGAAGCTTTTTCTGCGACTGCTACCTTGCCACATTCGAGGAGCCATTCTTTGACTTCGTGAACATCTGGAGAATTCGGATTCCCGAAGTTCTCCAGATTCTCCTTCAGGTACGAGATCCCATCGACTCCGAAAATCTCCAGTTCAACTTCGGGCGTGTGGTGAAGGTCAGCCAGCTTCAGGTTCCTGTAGGCCGTCTCAAAATTCTCCCTGAGCCCAACCCGGACCTTCTCAGGCATCCTCGAAATTTGAAGCGAGTCCAATTGCTTCTCGACTTCCTGCATGGTCCCACATTGGCGGATCATCTTCAGGGCGAAGGTTTCACCGAGGCCTTTCACGGTCCAGTAGCCATCCGAGGTATCACCGCAGAGCCCCTTGACGTGGGCGAACTGCCAAGGCTCGATCTCGTACTGCTCCTGGAACGCCTTCAGGTTCAGCCAGAGTTTGGGCGGGATCTTCTCGCCTTGGCTCAAGGGCATAATCATGGGCTTTGCATAGCCCGCTTGTGCCACTCCGGGACGGAGGAGTTGTAGCATGTCGGCGTCGGTGGACAGCACCATCACGTCGAATTCTTCGAGATCAACATGGCGAACCACGAAGCTGATCACATCGTCGGCCTCGACCCCTTTGACCGAGAGGCAGGGAATCCCAACTTTTCTCGCGAGGTCAACGCAGTCAGGCATCTCCTCATTTCTGAATCGTGCGTAGCGTGCGAGTTCAGCAGCGTCCCATTTCTTCCTGGTTTCCTCTCGGTTCGCCTTGTAGCCTTCGTAGATGCCAAGGCGGTACTTGGATTTCCCGCCCTCGCACGCGAACACAACTTTGTGGACCTTGAACTGCTCGACGATCTTTTTGATGTCGCTGAGGAATTTCCATGCTTTGTCAGGCTCTTTGAAATGATACTGGCTGAAGAAAGAGTTGGCGAAGTCCACTAGGAGGATTCGTTTTTTCAAGCGGACTCCTCCCTGACTACCCTGATTTTGCCTGAGTACAGGTAGCTAAAATCTTCAGAGGTCAGCCCTCGACTGAACATATCCTCCAGCACCTTTTCTACAGCCATCTCAGCAGCCACCGTGATCATGACGATCAACTCTGAAAAATCGAAGGTATCTTTGGTTCCTCCGATAAGTTCCAGCAAAAGCTCAGGAGATTCTTCATAAAGTTTTCGCCGCCTCATTATTTCTTCTGTAGTCATTTCGACCTCCCCAGCATCTCCTCAGCCTTCTTCCTTCTACTCAACTCAGCCTCCTTCTCCAGTACCAAGTCGTGGACCTTGCTGATCACCTTTGCCTCCGAGTAATTCTTGTGGACCTTCCCGCAGCGGAGGCAGACTTTAGAGATAGGATTAACTGGGATTTGATAGTCGAGGTCACCGCACCAGGCATATTCGGGGATTGAAAGTTCACCTCGAAGCCATAAATCTCCAATAAGCCCAGTCTCAGTAGTGAACCCCAAGCTTGTCAAAAATTCCTTGACCTTTTCCCAGAGCAGAACTCTGTCACTCACCTCCTCCCAATCGTGGATTCCAATTCTGCAGAGATTCATTTCCTAGCCCTCCACGTTGGTACAAGTCTTGTCATCCCGCAGCCGCTGCCACACAGGGAATCTTAAAGAGCCGTCAGCCGTGACTTCCTGGCCTGAGACCTCACCGATGAGCCCGACGAGCCTCCCACACAAATGCTCCACCCACATTTCATAGCGTTGAGCATCATCAAATCCAGTCCCGCAGTCGGTCTTGATGGTCCCGCAGTCCGACGCCATCTCCACCCCGCCGAGCATTCCTTGGTACTTACCCTCACCTTCATAGGCACCTACTATTCTGAGGTCCATAGTAAAAAACTCTTTTACTTTTAAGAGCTTGCTGCTCCTCTTGAACTCGTACTCGGAGTCAAGGAGCTTGACCATGACACCTTCGCCTGGATTTAACCGATACTCCACCTCCTTCCCCTTCGAATTCAGAACTGAATACTTCTCCCCACCTTTCGTCCTGACGCGGTGAAAAAGCTCCTTCACTTCTGCTTCGTTGTTCGCTAAGGCGTTCGGCAGCAGGATCAGGTTATTGAAGGACTTCTCCTGACGCTCGAAGAGAGCTGCGAGTTCGAGCTTTCTGTCGGACAACGGGGCTGATTTCTTCTGCTCGAAGAAAGTTTCGATGGGCAACAAATCCCAGCAGTAATAACCGAGGTACTCCCTCACTTCGTCCGAAGTAGTTGATTCTGCTCGGATTAGGGCCTTGCCTCCTTCATAAACCCAGTTCCCATCCTTGCACTTCAAGAAAGTTTTGTTGTCCGGGTTGAATCTTTTAGCGAGAATTTCCCCGTCGAGAACAAAATCCGTTTCTGGTCTCAACTTCAGGATCTCCGCAGCGATCACTCCGCGCTCATCGAATTCATGCCCCTCTCTCGAAAAGAATGTCACCTTGCCATCTTTGCAGACCGCGATGCACCGGAGCCCATCGAGCTTCTCCTCCACTAAAACGGGATATTTCAAAGTGGGCCAGAGATTCTTCGGCGTCTTGCCCCCTTTGTAGATCGGCTGGGCGAGCATCACGTCGAACGTCGGAATCAGTTTGGGAAACGCGGCGTTAATCGTGGACTCGTCGATTCCGGCTTTCAGATCGCGAGTAACTATTTTTGCGACCCAGGACGCTCCCTCTTCGGTACATCTTTTCATCAGATTTCTGACCATGTTTTTCGCAGCGGTCGAGCCGGTTTCGTGCTTCGCAAGCAGAAGGAGCAGCTCTTCCAAGTCCTGTGTGATGTCGGGCTGGACCTCGTTGTAAGTTGAGGGGAACTCGATCTGCTTGATCCGGTACGTGATAAACTTATTGTAGGTCAAGCTCAAGAGCTTCCTGAGATTCGGAGAATCGTTCCTTTTTAAAATCTCGATCTTCTCGTTTCTTGAAGCAGTTTCTTGGATTTGTTGAAAAACTTCAAACTCTTTCAATTGGCCTCCAAAAGTACGCACATAGCCCCTACCATACTGAACGCTGCGGTTATTCCGGCCCATACTTGCAAGCCACGCTGAACTGACTCACCGGTAACTGTGTCAGCACCCAGACTAAACCCGAAACTGACCAAGGCCCCTGCTCCCAGGATGCAGGCCATCAACCCAATTTTCTTAATCATCAGTAGTTCTCCTCAAGAATCTGCCTCAGTTCAGCCACCGCCATCTCAAAGGTCAGCCGATTGAGCTTGTCGTTGCTGTCCCACATGATGAAAGAAATCTTATCCCCGAACGGGTTCTTCCAAATCTCGTAGTAATCCGCTTCTTTAATTTGATTCATTTCCCTTTCTCCTTTAGCATTCCCCGCCCTCTTCCATAATCCTCTCCCAGAACACCGCTTGTCCGGTGTAGGGGCAACAGATTGGAAGTTCGGGATTGTCGTCGTCTACGTCCAGGACGCACATTGCGTCGCAGCAATCACAGATGAACTCGGTCATGCTGCTTCCTCAAATTCACTTCTGAATTCTTTCAGGCGCACGCTGCCTCCTGAGCCTCGGGTGAATAAGGCATGAATTTAACCTTCGCCTTTCTCACCGCCTCAGCCGCTTCTTCCACTGTGTCGAAGAGCCCGAGGTGCTTCTGCTTGTAGTCAAGCATGATGTAGGCTCGCCACTTCTTACTCTGAGTGTGTCGCGCTACTCCCTTGGCCCCACTGGTGTTGTTACGGTTGCGCCGGGTGCGGTTGTGGTTATTCTGGGTGTGGTCGGCAATTCGCAGGTTCTCGCGGCGGTTATCCAAAGTATTTCCATTGATGCGGTCCACCAGTTCGCCTTCCTTAGCGTGCGCGAGCAGGCGGTGCATTGACAGATTTTGCTGCGGGTAATTACGAGGGGCTCTGCAGTAAGCGTAATAACCGCCTCTCCGCTTAGTCTTGTCATCTATGCACCATGAAATATCCGAGATATTCACCGCTACAAAATCTTCCTCAGAAACAAGCGCCTCAAATTTCTGCCCGTTGAGTCGGTGGATGTGGATTGTGACCACTCCATTCTTTATTTCGTATTTATTCTTCATGCCGCTTCCAACTCCTCCATGTCCTCGTCTTCTTCCTCGTCAAGTTCCTCTTCATCTACCAAGGCAGTTCCGAAGTCCTCACTAAATTCAGCCCAGTTCTTGCCCCACTCTGCTTCAGCAGCCATAGGAATTGGACAGTTTTCCATTGGGGGCTGGGTCATGTGGTAAAGTAGACGGTCCCTAGCCTCTACCAGCCCGTCTCGGGACACTTCCGAGTAATTCGCGTCGTGACAACTCCCAATAAGAAGTACGTCACTTCCAGACTCATCAATCTCCTCCTGCAGGTTACAGATCGAAAGCAGCAGACTGACCGAAGCCGGATTCTGGATCGTGGCATTTATGGCCTGGCGTACTGCCTGGGCCTTGATGCCTTCGTCATCCGAGTTAATCGCCGGGACCCGCCGCTTGTACCCGTAGTATGAGAGGGCATAGCCTTTTTCCAGAGTCGAAATCGTCATATCCTTGATGTACTGGTCCACGCCCTTGTACTTGGCGAAGTACTCATCGAGGATCTGCTGCGCCATGTCCTTCGTGTACTCCTGGAGATCAAGGGTTTCCCCCTTGGACTTCGCAAGTTCTTGTCGCTCGATGATGGACTCGTTGACCTTCTTGGCGAGGGCATCAGGACCTCCACCGTAAATGGAGAGAAATTGTACGGTTTTGGAAACACTGTTTCTTTCGAACTCGTACTGCTTCTTCACATCGTTAGGTGGGCAGGTGATGTAATCGAACAACTCTTTCGCGATTGCGCCGTGGATGTCGATGCCCTGTTTGAAAATCTCGATCAGCTTCTCGTCGCCCGAGACAATCGCAGCCCACCGCATTTCGATTGCAGAGAGGTCGGCACCCAGAAGAACTCTGCCTTCCGGAGCTTCGAACATCTTCTTAATCGCTTTGACCAACTTCATCTTCCGCTCATCGCCGCGAGCCGGGAGGTTTTGGAGGTTCGGGTCGCGTGAACTGGATCTTCCGGTTTTGGCCCCGCAAGCGTTGTACGTCCCGTGGACCCTCCCATTCACCGTCTTGCTTAAAACCCCGATCACGTAAGTGCTCAAGAACTTGCACATTTCCGAGTAGTGCTGGATCTTCTGCAGGAACTCCTTGTGCCTGGGTTCGCTTCGCATCCAGATCGACATCGCTTCTTTGTCCGTCGCAGGAGCACCCTTCTTGGTGCGCTTCACGACATCCATCTTCATCACGTCGAAGAAGAGGACCTGCTTCTGAGGAACCGAGCCTAGTTTGAACACGATGGGCTGCTTCAGTTCGGTGATCCGCACCGTGCTGTCGGCAGTGGCCTTGTCGATTTTTTTCTGGAGGGAGACACGCTCCTTCTCCATCTGCTTGAGGAACTTCGGGTCGATCCCTTCATAGGGCTTTTCAAGCATCGCGAACTCACCGCGAAGCTCTTTCAGCTTCTCCAGGGCCTTCTTATTTTTGGTCTCGGTTTCCTTCTTCAGCTTGTTCTGAGTCAGGACCTCAACTGCCTTAGTTATGTTGGGCGCGGCCAGCAACTCCACTTCCATCTCAGCGATTTCTTTTTCAAACTTCTTCTGAAGTTCCCTGCCGTATTCCACGTTGATCGGCCAGCCATTCAGTTCGAACCGAGTCAGCAGCCAGTTGATCCTCATGACCAACTCGAAGGTTTTCTCCTGCTCCTCCTTTTTCAACTCCTCCTTGAAGTGGAGGTAAAGACGGAAGGTAGCGTCCGAATCGCAGAGGGCGTATTGCGCCAGCGTCTCGAACGGAATCATCCCGTAGGAGAAAACCGGCTTGCCGGGGTTCTTCGTCGAGGGCTTTTTCAGGATCTTGTGCTTCTTGCAATACTCGTCCTTGAAGCGCTCCAGTTCCAACTCGTAGTCGCCCATGTCGGTGAGTTGGCAGGTAAGGTCTTTCAGGCCGTTCGGCGTATTCTCGTCGCACAAGAAACTGGCTATCATCGTGTCGAAGGAGCGCCCCTTCTGAAGTGGGACTCCCCAGTGATGGTTGATGAATTTGTCATCGAACTTCTTGTTGTGTCCGATAATCAGCTTGTTCGGGTCCGTGAAAATCAGGGTGATCTGGGCCTTGATCCAAGCCCACTCTTCCTCACTCCACAGGTTCAGTACAGCGGGACATTCAGGCCCGTTGCAGGGAATCAGGTAGCTGTACCCCGGCTTATGCGAGAACTGGATCGTCGTGATGCTGTCGATGTTGAAGTAGAGCCCGGTCGTCTCGGTGTCATAAGCGACCTCCCGGACCAGTGGAGAGGTGTAATGCTGGAAGAATCCTTGAAGCTTGGGGATTGAATCCAGGATCGTGTAGTGCGTCTCCAACTTGTCCGCTTCCCTGATCTCCGGGAACTCCTTCTCGACCACTGCTTGCTTGACGACCGAAGCAATCACGTTCATAATTCCGGGGTCATGCTTCGCTTGCGCTGGGTTCGGGCAGGGGAGAACTTTCAGACCCGCGTACTTCTCCGAGATCAACGTCTTACCGAAATACTTGGCAGCGCCCTTCCTTCCTGTGATCTTCTCGAAGGCGCCAGCTCCTACCGGGATGCAGACGTTGAAGCCGTAGGTCTCGATTAACTCATCAACGTAGGGCGCCTTGTATTTGTACTCAGTAGCCTTCGGCTTCGAGTCCTGCGTGTCCGCCAGGCACAAAGCCGAGACCTCTGAAAAGTCGAGCCCCGCGTCAATAAATTTCTTGAGGAGGGGCTCGATGCCTTTTTGTGAAACCTTCCCGTCTTTGATCCAGTCCTTGTGTTGGGCGTTGTCGAAGACGATCAGGACCTTCTTGCTTTCACCTATTCTTGCGTAGATCAAACCTCTTCATCCTCCCAGCAACTTGCGTGAACCAACTGTCTCTTCGACCCGACCCGAAATCTCACCACCACTTTCCCTGAAATAACTTCCCCACACTTACTCCGATTCGAGTGCCCACCTGTGACGACCACAAGCGCCCTCACAATTGCTTTGTCCTGCTCCTTGAACGGCTGGTTGCAAACCGCGCAGACGTTAGAAAATCCTCCTGCCATTTCTACCTCCCATTCAGATGTGAATTTGTTAGAGAGCCGTTACCACAACACCTAGCCCACTGGCTCTCAGGACATCGAGATTGTTTTCTCCGTAAGCGACCAAGCAGATTGGTGCTCCAGAATTAAACGGAGCCCTCTTACCGTCTACGTAGTGGAAATGCGGGCGCCCCTTGATGAACAGCACACCTGTCGCTTTGCCCCAAATTGTCTCGTAAAACATCGCTGTCTCAGTTCTAGCAGGAATTAAAGCGATGCCGTTGTTGTGCTGGGCCATCTTTCTGAGCCACTTCACTGCTTCCCTACCGAACGGTGGATTCAGCCATATTCGGCCCTGCCACTCTTGATTCAGCCCCTCTTGCTCGACTGTATAATGTCGCGAAGCGGTAGGCCACGGTCTAACAATCGGAGCACAAGGGTCCAGGTCAAAGGTACCTAGTGGGGCCAGTATTTCGGGTGGAGTAAGCCACTCGTCGTTTTTCATTTTGGCGCTTTGGTGCGCAGATAATCCCATTTCTACCTCCCATTCAGCTGTGAATTTGATTAGGCTAAATTTCTAACTCCCCAGACCTACGGGCCTCATCCAAGCGCGCCTGACCTTCTTCCTTCGTCTGCAAGCGAGGCCACCACAGCCCGTCTGGTACCTTGATCCCGGTCATCATCCCGACCGGGATAGGCACTATGAAAAGGTAATTCTCGGTGCAATGCTCGACGGCCTCTTCCTCGGTCTCGAAGAGCCCTTCCAGCATCCAGCCGTTTACCTGCCCATCGTCAGCGATACCATTTACGTGTTGCCCAACCGCGTACATTTTCCTGATCTCAGGATTTTCCCACCATTTCATTTCTACCTCCCATTCAGATGTGAATTTGATTAGTCGCGGGTCAGCCCTACGCGAACAGGCGAACGAGCCACCCAAGGCCAAGCGCAACCGCAGGCTTCACCACCCCTTTGCAAGCAACGTGCATCAGTGCTTCTTCTGGGCTTCTGTCGTTCTTTTTGTTGTCATAGGGTTGCGTCATGTAGGAGACGAGCAGCGACAGTCCTATTGCTGAGTTGATGGTCAACTGTGACAGTCCGAACGTACCCACCACAAACCAGCCCCAGAGTATGCTCAGCGCGTACCCAGACCAGAGGCAGGACAGCCCGATAATCAAAACACTCAAAACCAAATATCCAATTGCTTTCATATTTTTCTCCTTTTGTTTGGTCCTAAAAATCCCACTCCCGCTCTTCGATCTTGGCGCCTTTCTTCCTCAGGAAAGGAATCAGCACATCCTTGAAGCACTTCGGGCAGATGTCCACCGTCAACTCGGTGCCCCAACCTCCCTCCGGGTAACTGGAGCCATCCTTCTGGCGAGCCGTCACCTCGACCTCGACTTCATTCACCTCCCAGGAAGAAGAATCCCAATTACCGCGCTTGGCTACAGCACCGCAAAGGTCGCAGGTGGTTTCTTCCAAGTAGGTCTCGACGCCGGTTCTAGGCCGCGTTTCGTATTTTCTCATTTTGTCTCCTTTAGCCCAGATCAGTCAGCTTGAAGTCGTCGTTGGTGCGAGCGAATTGTCCTCGCATCCCACACCAAGTCTGGTAAGATTCAAGCCCGCCGAAAAATGTGGCCTCCTGACTCATCACGTCCTTAATCTCCGCGCAAGTCAGGTTCCGGTCCTCCCACTCGTCGCAACCAGAGCAGGAGCCGTACCAGTACCTGTAGGAGAAGACCCTGCCGTCAGCCAGCAGCACGTCGATGTCTACGTGCCCTTGGTAGTCGGACTCATAATCGAGGCGCAGAATCTCGATCCCCTTTAATTCTTCGATGACCTCTTGGAGGATCGAGGAGTACCTCGCGTCCTCCGTTGCTTCTACGATGTTGAGCATTTTAGTTCCTCCCGAGGAAGATGAAAGTCTGGTCCGCGTCTTTGCAGAGGGATGCGTAGAAATCCCTCACCCGCTCATTCTTAAACACAAGCCGGGGTTCGTCTACGTAAATTCGGCTGTAGCGTTCCACACACCTCCTTGACTGGAACTCAGTAACCGTCTCAGCAACGTCCGAGTAGAAGCAGATCAGTGTGGGATCATGTACCACAATCAGGTCACCCGCCTGCGCTCTGGATTTGATGTACTCGGTTTTACCTGCTCGCCGGTTAGGGTTCGCAGTTACCGTAGCTAGTTCCATCGCATAACCCACAGGCCCTAGCGCACTGAACCACTTGTCATCCTTAAACCGCTCCCTGAATTGCTCATTTGCCTCAACCAGTAAATCGACCGCGCAACAAAATTTTTCGTAATGATCCAAAATTTACTCCCTCCTAATTTCCGGTTCGTACAACTCGTTCCCGCATTTCCCCTTCGCGTTGAAAGGGCATTTCCATTTTTTGCACTCGGCACCAAACTCGATTTTAAACTCCCAATTTTCGAGGAGACAGGTGGGGAGCTTGATGGAGCCTCTTCGCTCAACAGCCAGGTCCATCTCCTCCTGAGTCAGATCGCCCATATCCTTCCCGGTTCCGTAGTAGATCGAAGCGTCGGCGCAGGTGACCTTGAACCAGGGCATCAGCGAAGCACAAATTCGCTGAGTCGCTTGGTATCCAGGTTTGTCACAATCTGGGAAGAAGCAGACTTCCGTTGCCCCCATCGACAGCAAGAGCATGACCTTGTTTTTTGACCAATTATTTACTCCGAAGGCACAAGTGGCTGCGTAGCCTTTGTCGATCCCGTTGATCGCATGAAAGTGGCCTTCCCCTAGTAAAATTAAGTCAGGCTTCATCGCCTTGATAATGTCGTGACACGCAATCCATTTTGATTTTACGAGCAGCCCTTTATTACGAATCCACTTGGGTTGCTCATCACCAAGAGCCCTAGCATCCACTCCGATTAATTCCCCATTCAAATAAACGGGGAAGACGATTCTTCCAGCATAACGACCTCGACTACAACGTATCGCCCCAACCCGCCTGTAGGTCTCCAAGCTGATGCCTCGGTATCCGTCCTCGTCCCAAATTTCCCCACTCGGAAAAAATACCGACTGCTCCTCCTCGACAACTGGGAGGGATTCGGTCTTGCTCATTCTGGACAGAATCCCTCTTAGCCCAAGCCCAAGCTCCTGCATTTCATCTAGTTCTTCACCGAGGAGCCACCGGTGGAGTCCTGCTTCGTTCAAAGAGAACCCACATGCGAAGCAATGGGCCACCCTTTTTTCGACGTTAATTCCTAGGCTGGGCTTATTATCCACGCCACCAGAATGCAGGTGCTGATGGGGGCAAACTACGGCCACTTCATCCCCGCCCTTGTGCTCGTAGTCGATGCCCTTGCTTTCTAGGAGTTCAAGGATTTCCATCACGCAGCCTCAGCCAAGGTCCAGCCCTTAACGATCCCCGCGTACCACTCGGTCTTGCCGTCTTTGTCGGTTGCGCCCGTGATCGCGCTAATCCGAAGGGGGCCGTTCAGGTACCGGGCGAAGTAATCGAGCCTGCTTTTAGCGCGGCTGCTTAATCCGGAGTATTGGACCGCGAAGTAATTTTGGCAGGCCTTCGCCCTACCCACAGGGCGGTAAATTTCTCCGTGCCACCTGCGCGACAGGACGTACTTCACCCACTCAAGCCCCTGCCAAACAGCACGCGGAACGTCCTTGTTGGCGCCGTAGTCGTAGACCACACACTCGTGTCCTAGCACAGCGGACATCAGGAAGTCGTCGGAGAGAGTCATCAAAATGTCTTCCCAGCGCTTCTGCTCGCAGGCCGTAGACTGGATTCGGATGAACCTAACGTCCTCCAAGCCGTAGTCCTGAATGGCTTGGATTCCGTTGGTCAGGTTGAGGAAATGGTGCTTCATCCGGCTAAACCTCCCTTTTATACAAATCCACTAATTCCTCGGTACTCAGTTTCCCAAGGGCTTCCTTGTTCCAAGCCCAAGACTCGTTGTGCTGGTTCCCGGAGAACTTAGCGAATCCTTTGTTCTCCATTTGGCTTGCGTCAGCACAGTTTAGAAATGCCCTACCCATCACCGCGTGGATCATGAGTTGCTTTATTGGGTTCATGTGGCCTCCGCTTCTACTTCCTCTGTATCAACCACTCCGGTGTCCTTTACGATGCCCTCTAAAATCTTGAAATCTAGCGTCTTGTTCTTGAAGATTTTCATGGAGCCGGTTTCGAGATTATCGACTCGGACGCACACGCCTTCTCTGATATGGCTCTGGTCGATAGGATCTGCGATGTCCACTTTGTCAGTCAAAATTTCCACCCAATCCTTCAAGGCAACCACGTTATCCTCAGTTCGGACCAGTCGGGTTCGACACCAATCCGCCGCTTTTACCTCAGGCACATGTTTCACCCCAGCTTTCCTGCAGCGCTCCTTCACAACTCCCCAAGGCATCTCCAGCATCCCGCCGTCTTCACCCATCAGGGCGATCCGGTAGACGTAGATCTCGCACTCGGCAGGCAAGCAGCCGTACTTGTAGGTCATGGTCTTACCAAAGCGCTTCACGAAATCCTTACCCATCTTCAAGCAATCGACGGTGCTCATGATCGGCCTGCCTGATTCCTCGAAGCCTACGATCTCGTAGTACCAGACCTCATTCTGCTTGAGGTGAGGCGCAAGCCGTTGGTGGCACTTCTCGCGGAAGTCCTTATCGACCTCATTGACTTCGCCTCGGACCTCGCCCTTGATCACCCTCCGCGTGCCGTAGACCGACTTCCAGATTTCGTAGGAAGGCCTTTCACGAAGTTGCTCCTTCTTCAGGTCCGACAGGAAGAAGTTGAAGAGGTGCTTCTCGGGACCGAAGAATGCGTCAGCGAATGCGAAGTAAAGTTCCTCACGCCATTTCAGCGGGCGCTCTTCTTTGACCCTCAGCTTCGAACTTCTGCCCGAGGTGCCGTGTAATTTAGCCGTCAGCGTCACCAGGCCCATCAACTCGTCAGGCCTTGCGTGCCTGAGTTGGTCGGTTTCGAGGTGCTCAGGGAACATCCTCTTCAATGACTCGTTCAGCTTGGGTGTTTTCGGCTTGTTTGCTGCGGCTGCTCTCTTGGTAGCCTCGGTCACGAACTTGTTGCAGATCGAGATTCCACCCAGTTCTACGAACTTGGTCCCGACTTCCAGCTTCTTCAGGTCGTAACCCGTGAAGGCCAGTGAGTGCAGCCCGATCACGAAAGCCTCCGACTTCTCGCCACGAAACTTCTGAGCACGGACCCTGCGACTCGCATCGAAGTAGCCGCCTTTCCTCTCTCCGGTCTCTGGGTCCGTGTAGCCAACCAAATCGTTGGCCTTAGCGAACACCTCGGAGATCTGCCCGTCATCCGGGAACAGCACCACGACTTCGCCTTCCTTGGCCTCAAGGCCTACGATCACCTGGTAGCCGAGGCACGTAGCCACGTTCAGGCGATCAGCGTTCGAGTGCTTCCTCACATTTTCCAACTTCGAAATTACTGCGGTATAAGCCATTTCCCCTCCTATTCATATCTGAATTTGTTCGACCAAAACTACCTCACCGGAGCCGCGATGTCGCAGCCAGGGGTCTCGCTGTTGTCGAGCAGGATCACCGAGTTGCCTACTGTGTCGAGGCGCTGATCGTCGAACCAGCGGCCTTCCTTGAAATCCCCAGCCTCGCTGACAGCAGGTGCAAGCAGTGTTTGGTTGCAGCCGCTGATGTACTCGCAATGCCCAGTAGCAATGCCGGTGAACCCGGTAATCTTGTCCTTGTACTTCATTCCCAAAATCATCATTTTACTTCTCCTATTCACTTCTGAATTTGTTTAGGCGCAAAAGCGCCTAAGACTTCAAATACTTAACCAACTCATCGACCGTCACTACCATCCCAGGGTCTTCCCATTTCATAGCAACCCCTGTCAGTTCGAAGTACCTCTTTTTGAACTCCACAGGGTCCAAATGTGAACAAACTAACGTTGGCTTGCCTTCCGTCCTGCGGTGCTGGATCAGCATTCGCAGTACCGACTGACTAAACTCGGTGGTGTACTCCGTGCCAACCATGTACAGACAAAGGATTTCAGCTTTATCGGCTGAGGTCGCCACGTAATTATTCTGGTCCCACTTTTTGACTTCCTCCATGAGCTTCCCAAAACTAGTCATCTTGGCATCGACTCCGGATTTTATCGCTGCCTTAATCACGTTCGACGCGGCCTGAAGAGCAGCGGACTCAAACCCCGAGTGGAAGTAGAGGACCAACGGCTTTCCAAGGATTTTATTTATGTCACCCAGAATCAAATCGTAGGCGTTCACGGTCTTGACTCCCGCGACCGGCGTTTCATTATTCCGGATGTACGGGACCGGGACTCCGGAGGCTTTCAGCTTCTTCTCGAAAAACTCTAATTCTTGCATGGTGCTCCAAAGGTGCTGGTCGATTTTCTCGATCAAACCAGGCAATAAAATTGGGACCTCAGTGAGGTCCCGGTAATTTTTTACCACTACCTTGAGATAAGGCAGCGGGATTCTGAGGTGGTGCTTGAAGGTTGAATGTTGTTTCCAGCCTAGGTAACCCAGCGGCTCGATTGGGGATTTGTTGTAACTAGCCTCTGCCAAAGTAGTTCGCCACAGCGTCCTCTCGGGAGATGTCTAGCATCTTGAGGCAGTGCTTCAGGAGAGTGTCGTTGTCCACGTCTTCCCCTCGGCAGAACTTGCAGGAGGATTCCTCGTCGGAATCTTCGTCTACTACATCGGGACACACGAAACCGTCCTTCTCGGCGCACTCATCGGAGCACCACTTCATGCAGCAGGCGCAACGGACGTAATCCCCACAATCCGGAAATGTCTCGCCACACCTTTCACACGCATACCAATCAACGCTCATCTTTAACCTCCAAAATTTACTCGCACCGAAGCGCGGAAGTAATCCAGCCCAAGAGCGCCTAGCCCGAGGCAAAGCCCTGCGATTCCATAGAGGATGCAGGCTGCTATCAGCGAGACTACGAGTTCGCTAACGAATTTCTCGATCTTACCCAACATAGCCCCTCCGCGCTTCCAGAATGTGTGCCAAGCCAGGACGAGCGACCGTCCCGGAATCACCTACGGGAACCAGGATGCACTTCGGGATGACCCGCTTGAATCCCTGCAGGTCCTTGATTACTCTGGCCTTGTGCATCTGCTTGGCGAATTTTATTTCAGCTTTGTCGTTGGAGAGGATGGAGAATCCACAATGCCTGCAGAAAAAATTATATTTCATTCGAGATAACCTCCTCGACCATCCAGGAGGAGAAAGTATAGCCACCGCCCTCTTGCTCGAACCAAGTATAGGTTTGCTCATCTTCCTCTTCGTGGTCCCAGGTATTAGCCACGATCAGGTCTTTCCCACAAAACTCCTGCATCTCCTCAACAAACGCGGGTCCGCGATCAATTTCCACGTAGGCCTCTGCATAGAATTCTGCGTTCTCCTCAAGCAGCTTCTCCCAACTCTTGATCCTAACTTTGTCTCCAGCTTTAATTTCCATCTCCTGCCTCCTTAAATGGCCTGAATCCTGTCAGACTCAGGGTTTGCTTGTAGATCCTTCCGGTCGAGTTGCATTCGTCGCAGGGCTCTAACCAGCGGTTGTACTCGCGGTGATGGTAGTCAGCCAACTCCTCGCGCTGGATTTCTCCCGTGCCTCCACACCTAGCGCACAGTGCGATCTCCTCCTTGATAAAAGGTCGCAGGTCGCCTCCTCGATTTACTGACTTGTGCAAGTCTGCTGTGGGCTTATCCTCAGCAGCCAATCCCAACCTAAACACGCTTCCTCCTCTTTTTCCTCAGCGATAGTGGCAGCACCAATTCAGGTGCCCCATACTTCTCCGTAATTTTTTCCTCAGGCTGAAATTTTAGAAGTTCCTGGTACTTCCTTGAATATTCAGGGCACTTCGATTTCGTGCCCGTCTTGCACATGTAGACGCAGACGGTCGCATCCTTGGTCCCTCCACATTTCAGGAGAGGGCATCTCATTTGCATTGGGTCTCCTCCGAGTTGGGGAGGGGGCAGTGCCAGGAGATCTCATTCGTGTTGTGAATGTCCTTCCCGCTATTAGAGCAGTAATCCGCGCCGTAACCTTTTTGCCGATTAGGGCAGTTGTAGCAGCACCAGACGTGCTCGGTGTAGACTTTCAAGATTCCTCCTTAAAAACTTATGTCTAAAAATTTCGCCCGATCAAAAGCCCGTAGCTGCTTGAAGTTGGACAAGGGCTCTCCTGGGATCGTCCGGTAATTCCTAAATTTAGCGAACTTGTTGGTAACGGTCCCGAGTTCAAGGTCCTCTTTGTCTTGGCTCATGAACAGCGCCAAGTCCGCGTCGTTGATAATGTTTTGGGAAAAGCGGATCTTGCCTTCTTTGGAGTCGAACTGCAGGGGCGTGATGACGATGCAGTTTCCCCTCCTGGCGAAGGTCTTAAGGGCCTTTGACATTTCAAGATAGCGCTCCCAGCTTTGAAGTCCTCGGTGCCCTGCACCTGCCGGGATGATAGTTATGTAGTCACAAATATAAATCCGGACGCCCTTCGTGCTCCTCAGCAGTTCCATCTCCACCAGTAGGTCATCGAAGTTCGGAGCGTGGTCGTAAATATAAAATCCTTCCGGTTTCCGCTCGAATCGCAGAGCCGCTTCCCGGATGAATTCTTCCTCTGATAAACCAGACTCAAGGCTCTCCTCCACAAAATTCACATCTGAATTGATGAAGAGGAATTTCAACTTCGCAACCCTAAGCTTCCCCCGCTCTTCCCTCGTCAATTCGTCAGAAATAATGTTGCCGAGATCCACATCAGATTCGTGCGACCAGATCCTCGCCATGATCTCTTTCTTGCCCTGCTCCCAACTCCAGTAGGCAACGCCCTCGCGGTACTTGTTGTACTGGTGGATGCCGATGGAATGGGCTCGGGTCGATTTCCCCGTCCCGGTGTCGCCACAAATCAGAACCAACGAACCAAGAGAAATCCCATTCCTGCGGTCGATATCCGGAACTCCGGTTGTGCGCCACTCGAAGCTAACGTCTGCGCCCGCAAGGGCGAGCATGTCGGAATTCAAAATCTCGTTATCGCCCGTCAGAAGGATCTGCTCCTGCAACCCGCTAAAAAGCGCGAAGGCCTTCTCTGTGTCCCTTGCTTCAGCGGCGTGGGCGATATCTTGGAGACCCAGAAGCAAATGTCGCATCTTAACTTGGTCCGTCAACTCGGCCATGAGCATATCGTCGGTCAAGCCAGCGATGTCCCTTTCTTGGATCTGATCTAGGAGAGCCATCAGGTACCGCTGCTTGTCCGCTGTCGAGCACTTGGAGGCTACATTGCTCCTGAGAACATCCCAGCCGATGAACTGGCCCGTGTCTACGAAGAATCTCTTAACTAGAGAGAAAAGCTTGGCAAGCTCCTCGTTGCCGAAGTGCCTCGGGGAAAGCCTGACCAGCAATTCCGGATTTTTGTCTTGGAGCACCTTCTTGAGCGCGTTGAGTTCCAGTTGAACCGAGGCGCTCATTTAGTAAGCCCTGAAAGTTCTGGCGCCAGTGTTGAAACAGCCCTTTACCTGAGCGACTTCTTCGTCCTTCACCTCCGGAGTGTCGTAGGCGTCTTCGAGAGTTTTGATCGACTGCTTGATGCAGGCTTCCGCAGGTTTCACCCGTCCGCCTGAAAAGTTCCAAGTGACTCCATACTCTGCCGGGTCCAATTTAGAGTCGTCCTGAATTTCAGCCTTATCCTCCACAGGTTTCAAGCGGTTTGTTGCACCGAGGTCCAGGTTCGATTCAGCGAGGTTGAGCCCTTCGTAGTTGCCTAGCGCGTAACTCCCGAAGTCGGCGATATCCTTGATAATTTTGGACACGTCCGCGTGGTAGTAGGCGCCAGGTTCCTCAGCCTCTTGAATCCGGCTGTTGAGGGTTTTAATTAATTCCTTTATGTCCCACACCCCAGCCTTTTCCTTCTCCTCCTGCTCCAAGTTCCTGATCTCACGATCCAGATTATCCTCAGGATCTTGCGTAGTAAGTACGGAGGAGTCGGACTTACTAGGATCATTCCTGGTGGAATCGGAGCAGTAGGCGATTCCACCAAGCTCAGTTCCTAGTCTCATTCCGCCACCTCTGGGGATTGTCCCTACGTGACCTCCAGTGCCTGTTAGAACTTGATCGGGTGAAGGAGTCCATCCCCCTTTTGTTGCATCACGGGTAATCCAATCCAAAAGTGATTCCTGTGAAAAGTTCACCTGCTTCTCAACCCCCTCCTCTTCCTCGATCATCCCCAGCCAGCGCTCCAGCGTCATGATAACTTCGCGGATGTCCTGCTTGAGTGGCTTGACTGATTCACCAGCCCGAAGCAGCTTCTTGAAGGCGTGCTGGTGGGCCGGGTGGGTGATCTTGTTGTAGACCTGCATGATGCGGTAGGGGTCTAGCCTGATCCCCTTGAACTCGTAATCGTAGTGCGCGTCCAGCGCTTTTTCTTCCATCTAGTCCTCCGTAGCAAATTCGATTTCGTATTCGGTTACGCTCTCGCTGTAAACCTTACTGTTGCACAAGTTCAGAAGTTCGTAGGGGAACTCGTGGCTGTCTTCAGCGTCAAACACCTCGCAGATGGTACCCACAGGAATCCCATGTTCTTCAGAGCCCTTAACGATAACTACCCGATCTCCAACCTTAAATTTCATCCTGCCTCCAATTCACTTCATCATTTTTAATTCACACCTGAATTCAACTTAGCACGAGCCAAACGGCGTGTCAAGAGAAAAATCAGGGTTGCCAATAATTTTGTATCCAAGTCCTCGGTACCGCCTCAGCCGATTGCCTGCGAACCTCCAGGATAAACTGCCTCGGTCGTAGAGATCGTAGACAATTGGGGTTGGTTTGCCTTCCAGCGGTCTAACTATGCGGCCAACCAACTGGGTGACAGCCGCTTCATTGTTGACTGGCTTTGCTAAAATAAGAACGTTAAGTGCAGGTAAATCAACACCTTTTTCTATCTTCTTATCTGCGAAGATGACCTGGGTGACTCCCGAAGCCAGCCCTTCCCTCAACGCAAGATCCTGCTTCTGCGTAGTCGAGCCTACGTACAAGACGGCTGAGCAGAACTCGCTGGCTTTGCTGTGGAGGTACGCCAGAGACTCGGTTCGCGCCCCAACGAAAAGGACCTTCCTTCCCAAACTAACCTGCTCCCGGATCAGGTTGATAATCCGCTCGTTCCGCTTGTCGTTCTGAGAAAGCTCCGTCAAGATCTTGGAGAAGTCGTCGGGGTTATTCGAGCACCAGCCAACATCAGTCGGGATGAACCGGATCTCCGGGATCAACGCCTTCTGGTCCACCATCTCCACCGAGACATCCGCTACGAGGTCCGTCAGCACCTCCTCAGAAAACCCCTTTCGCATCAAGGTAGCTGTGGTCCCGATGCGGTAGAAGTTATTCAGTCCGAAGAGGATCATGCGGTATGTCTTGGCTGCGTCTCCGTGGAACTCGTCGAGTAGGCAGGTGCCAAAGGCGTCCTTGATTTTCGGGAGCCAGTCCTTGTGCTTATTTAAAAGCTGGAAGGTGCAAATCAGCACGTCTGCGCCGAGATCTTCCTCCTTCCTGAGGATCGTCGCCTCCCTACCCCAGACCAACTCGAAGGCCTCCTTCCACTGATCCGCTAGATTGCCTTGGTCCACCAGGACCAGAACCCTTTTCCCTAGACGCCCGGAAACCCACGTCATTACTACTGTTTTTCCGGTCGAGCAGGCAGCTCTCAAAAGCGAGTACTGGTTCTTCTGAGTGAAGGACAGAAGTTTGGGCGCTGCCTCAACCTGGTGCTCGCGGAATTTGAACGCAGGATTCAAACAAAAAGGTTCCTTCAGCCCGCCCCCTTTACTTCGCTCATCCACCAGTTCCTGCCCAGTCAATACCGACACAAGCCCAAGCTTGGTAGCATTCAACGGGAGGTAAGCAACTCCATCCCGATAAATATAATTTTGGATCACCTCCCCGTTTCGATTTTCATGACTGTACATTTTCAGGACTTCTAGCTTGTGAAAATCCTGAAGTTCAACTCGGGCCAAATTTCTTATCAGGATGGGCATTAGTAGGTGGTCACTTTGGAGATTTTTTCGGCCTTTGCTACTTCACGTGCCACGACCCTGCCTGTACCGCATCCGCTTCTAGCGGAGCATACAGACGCCGCAGAATTGTATGCGACTCGATTGGGGTGGTTGCTCGCAACTTCGCCCTGGATATCCACTCCGTAGAAAACAGGAGCCCCTCCAATAGTGAACCCCACAAACGCAAGGTCAGGTTTTCCATCTGCAGGTATCCAACTCCCTTCCGCGTAGCGAAGAACGCCGTAGTATGTGTGACCATCCTGGCCGTACCCCGATCCAACACAATCTACTGGGCAGTCAAACAACAAGACGTGTGGCTCCTCCCTTTCCTTGTAAGCAGCGACCGAGACCTCAAGCGGCATCGACGTGGTGATCATCTGAGGAGAAAACGGGCGCCCGAAAGTAAGCTGCCCAACCCAGATCTTCCGGTGCTTGATCATGTCCGCAAGATCAGCGTCGTCCAATTCCCAGCACGACCAAGTTGTTCCTGCTTCATCGTCGCACCTGAGCGCAGGCAGATCCAGGTACTCGGGCTGATCCTTGCCTAAAATTATGTTCTGTCCTTTAAAACTTGTAGGTTTCATTTCTACTTCCCCTTAAACCTAAATTTTCCAACCTGATATCCGGCGAAGCCACCAATCAGGAGCCCCAGGGCCAATATACAAGCGACCACGCTTTCCATATGTCTAATCCCACGACGAGCTGCTGGAGCCAGAGTCAGAAGGGGAGCTGGAAACCGAAGGAGCGCTGTCTTCCCACGAAGATTTAGCCGCAGAAGATTTATCCTCCCAAGAAGAGACCTCCGGTTCACGCTCAACGACCCTCTCTTGAACGATGTGCTTCTCTTCGACCACCTTGTGAGCGTGGTCATGGGAGTTGGACAGCATCGAGCCGAGCACCACTCCAGTCAAAAGATCGTGACTACCGCCGTTGTTCACTACGGTGGTGTGGCTAGGAGCTACGTAACCCGCGACAGGGGCAGGAGTAGAAACAGAAGGGACGTAAGCAGCCCTCGGTTGGTACGCCGGTCGATACTCGCGGGCCACAGGAGCGGCAAGAGGGCGCTGCACTGACGCTTTCTTCCTCCTGAAGTAGAAGAACGCTCCGACACCTCCACCAGCAATAAGCAGGAAGATCAGGAAGTTCCTGAGGAAGTGGCCCTCGATTGCCTCGATCTTCTTGGTTTGGGGCAGGAGGGCCTCTTGGAGGTTCTCGACGTTGCCTGATGACGCGAAGCTGAGGCTCGGATCGAGGCCCTTCGCCATATCCAGTGCGAGACTTGCCTTGTCCTGATTCCCGGCGCCTGCCTGCGCCTGAGCCATCGCGTAGTAGGCCTTAGCCGACTTCGGATGGTTCTGGATGATGACAGTCAGACCTTGGACTGCAGCGGCGTAGTCTTGTTTCTTGATGAGCCCTTGGATCTGGTCGAAGGTGGCTTCAGCGTAAGCCGACGTGCTGAAGATCAGAAGTGCTGCGACTGCGAAAAACAATTTTCTCATTTTACTCTCCTTTGATTTAGCCCTGGTAGGGCTTTGGTTTACCTCATTGATTGAACCAAGTTGTGGCTGCAGTAGCCTTTCCGGGCCACGCTTCTAGCTTCGTTCCCACTGATGAAATGCCCACCCAAATCCCATTCTTGGATCAGGTCTCGCAAATAACCGTAACTGATTCCTAAAATATGAGCAGCGTCCCTTCTAGTGAATTTCTCAGAAGCCACCTGAATAACATCCTCTTTGGAAACACACCTTGGGCGGGGTCTGACATCTGGGTACCAGTGCCCCATACCTAACATATTGATTACCCTACGAAAATGGTCCTCGGCAATCCCTAGTTTCCTAGCCGCTTCCCTCTGGTTCACCCCAGCCACACTCACACAGTCGGCGTAGGTGATCCCACAGAGAGGGAAGATGGTTCTGCTTGTTTTGGTCACAATCAGATCCCCTTCCAAAAATAAAGCGGGATTCCTACGATGAAACCCAGGAGCGCAAAGTTTGAGATGATGCCCTCAAGAGCCAGAAGCAGCCATAGAAAAACATTTTTCTTCCCGACTAGGACCATCGCCTCCTTGCCTTCTTGCACCCAGTTAAACCCGCGCCCGAGTGTCTTTTCCGCTGCATAGCGGAGCAGCAGCCCGACCGGAATCATCCCGATGATTATTAGCAAGCAAATTAAATAAACCGGCATTCAAACCTCCATTTCTATTCAGATGTGAATTTGTTAAAGTAAAAGGTCTTCCCTGAAGTCGTCCTTGAGGATGTCCTTTTTGAGTTCTAGGTAACGCCAGAACTCGCCTGAGTTCATTGCCATCAACAAATCTGCTCGGTTAAAAGCTTCAACTATTTTGGTGTTCAACAGAAACATCGCCTACTCCCATTCCAACTTGATGTCTTGAGTCCCGCAGCCAGAGTGCTCCAGTAGGAAGTCCGTCATTCCTGGAAACCCACCCCACCAGCCTCCTCCTGCGTTCCTCCCAAGCTTAATCCTTTCACCACATCTGGTGCAGCGGAGGTAGACGTACTCCTGATCGCGGAGCAGCGGGACATCCCCACATTCCTCGCAGAGGTATTCCTGCTTCACCTGGCCTGTAACCACCGGGCAATCCTTGTCACCGTACTTGCAGCCATGGCGGGTGCAGCAGTGAGTTGTGTGGACTCCAATTTTATCTGGTTTCATTTTTATTCCTCCCTTCGAATCTCGTATTTCACCATCCAGGTTGGATCTTTTCAAATTTAATTGCCATTGTTGGCTCCTTATTTGTACCTCACGACTGGTTCTGCAGCATCCTCTTGACACTTCATCGGTATTAAAGATTGTCCCTCTCGCATCACCTGAATCCCGGTCACGTTGTCCTCGAAGCCGTAATTACCGTTATCGACTCTACTAGTGACCGCCAGAAATTGTAAGCCGAATTTGCAGAACGGCCTAACGAAAATTGTAGCTTGTGTGCCTCCTCTTTCGTCACCTACTCGACGAACCTCAGTCCCTGCCTGAGCAACTCCAGTGCCGAGGCACCAGATTATAAAAGCTGCTGCGAAAATTCTCATCTTCTCCTCCTTATTCCGCCGCTTTAATATTCAGCAGCGGCCTGATGTGGTCGATCACACTCACGGTGACTCCCTCCTGCTTTGCCAGCACGTAATTGATGTCCTTGTAGGCGGCGGGCGCCTCATCCAGGATTGAGCGGTTGGTGGAGCAGATGATGCCTTGCATCCCGTCCTTGAACTCCTGATAATCCAGCGTCTTCTTCGCTTGGTTCCTTCCCATGACCCTACCGCAGCCGTGAGATGCCGAGGAGAGATAATAGGACTCGCCCAAGCCTTCCGTGATGTACACGCCATCTCGCATGTTGGCTGGGATCACACCAAGCTGCCCCAGGTCCGCAGGAGTCGCTCCTTTGCGGTGCAGGACGCCCTCAGGAGTTACGACGGCGTGATTGTGGTTCTCGTTGATGACGCGGTTCGCTAACTGGTTAGGGTGCAGCCCTAGGCATTGTAGCACTTGGGTCATCATCCGCAGCCGATTCTCCAGTGCCCACTCCAGAGCGAAATTCATGTCCTGAAGATAAGCCTGTCCAAGCTCAGACTCCAGAGGGAACAACCGGCCCTTCTTCATGTACCAACCGCCGATTGTATGGCCTACGTTCCTGGACCCCGAGTGAATCGTGACGCAGAGGTTGCCCTTCTGGTTCTCGCCAAGCTCTATGAAATGATTTCCGCCACCTAGCGTTCCGAGTTGGGTGCCAACTTTAGCCTGGACTCGCTGGTGCGTGTTAACATCCATCACGTCTGAAAACAGCACCCAATCGTAGCCTTGGTCCTTTGTATGTGAGGAGAACCCCGTAGGAATCACCTTCAGGATGTCGTTGTAGATGCCTCGGAGGGTAGTCACGCTCGCAGCCTTGATGCCTGTGTCTAACGAGCACATTCCACAGTTTCCAGTGATAAAAATCTTGTTGTTGCGCCTAGCTACGAAATATCCCGAAGGAACCGTGAAGCAATATTCTTTACCGTCTTGAGACGACACGAAGTTAATCGCCTCGTTTTTGGTTAGTCCCACATACTCGTTTTTGGTTTTGTAAACCCACCAAGTTGAGTTCCAATCTTTCCCCTCGTAAGAGTGGCAGTGTATGCCAGTTCTGGCCCCCGCCACCGTAAAGGCATACTGAATTAAATCCGCATTTTGCTTGCAAGTAGCGGAAAAAGCTTCGTGCTCACCCACTGTACCATCCCAATGCAAACATTCTTCTGCAATAATTCTGAGTTGCGCTTCGCTACTTGCCCAGAAAATAGACAGGTCCTTAGTGACTCGATAGTCCCTGAAGTATATGTAGGTGCTGCCATCCACACCTACGGTTAACTCGTAATTTATTCCCGCCTGGTTAAGCAGTTCCTGGGCTCTAATTATTTTCCTCTCTTTTCTGAAGTGTAGTTCAGTGGTGCCTTGCTTTCTTATGTGCCCATCCGCACTCACCATGACAATTACCCTGAGGATAGCATCAGTCATATCCAAATCAGGATTACTTAATTTGAACGTGGTTTTTATTCCGCCTTGTAGTCCTTTACCTAGAGACCTGTGCTTTTCCACTAGTTCTTTAGTTGCATACACTTTGGGCTTATACCCCCGCGACTTGTATCCATGCCAGAACAGCACCTTGTGACCCGAAGACAGCATTTGATCCATGCCATCCTTGTGCCACAGATGGTAGAAGCCCTCTGATGGTTGCACCACATAACGCTGGGGTACTACAAACGATGCTTCATCGGTAGTCGGGTTGTACTGAAGTACCTCGCCACCCCCGTATTCTGAAATTTTAACCCAACCACTAGGAGACAAAAACTCAGTGTCCTTATCAAGGCACCCGATATCGTATCCGACGAAAGAAGGAGAGATCATCCCCTCTAAAAGAGCGACTCCTCCAATCGGCAGGTCGTAACCTGCATGGACATCCGGCATGATCGCCAGCTTCTTCAGGCAATCCAATTCCAGTACATCAAAAATCTGCTGCTGAGCAGACTGCTCAATTTCCTCCAGTGGAACCGTCGAGAACAACCTGTTGAGCTTGCTCATTTTCTCCTCCTTTAAAATTCACTTCTGAATTCCTACTCCAAAAGGAAGCGGCCCACAAAGAACCGCTCCCTTCCAATCAACCCTCAATAATGTCCGAGATCTCCTTCAGAACCTTCTTACCTTTAGGAGTCAGGTAAACCGCGTTCGCCTTCCGGTCGAAGGTATCGGGGCGCTGTTCGACCAACTCGTAACCCGCTTTCCTCTTAGCTCCCGTCTCGGATTCCACCAGGTAGACCGAAAGTTTTTTCACGTTTCGAGAAACGGTGCCTTGCGGCCACCCAAGTTTATCCGCTATTTTCGGCTGGGTGATCCCATCCTCCTCAGCTATCGCTAAGAGCAGCATGACGTGCTGCAGCGGAAGTTCAGCGAAAATTTGCTCCAGCACATGCTGCGACTTCTTGAATTTCATGAGACCCTTAGTTAAGCCAGCCATTTCGTTTACCTCCTTGTTTATTTGGTATTTTTAAGTTAGCAATTCAAATTAGAATTTGCATTCGATTGTGAATTGCCTAGCTTAAAAATTTTTAGGCTGAGGTTTTAGCCATCAGCTCCTTGAAAATCTTTTTACCCTTGACGGATAGAACCACTACGCGCTCCCGTCGATTCCCCAAACTGACCTGCAGGCGAATCAACCCAAATCCCATTTTTATGGCCTTTCCTGCCCCGTTGTGGCCTACATAAGCAGGACCCAATAACCGCAGCATCTTGGTCAGGGTACATCTGCCAATTCGAGAAAGGTCCTTAAGTTCCGAGATCGTAATGCCCTCGTTTTCAGCCACTAGCAGAAATAAGGCCGCAAATGCTGGCGAAATGCCCTTGATTCTCTCCTTGACCAACTCCTGGAACTGCTCCGCATGATCAGGGTCGAGAGTCATTTCGCCTCCGCTTTTGGTATCCATCCATTTGTGATTAAGAATACACATCTGCTTCGGAGGTGTCAAGTGGTTTCATTCAGATTTTCAAAACAAGGAGGTTCGAAATGTCCTACGCTTGCTTGGGAGGGCGCAGCCCGCACGAATTCTTCTCGGGGCAAAACCCAAGCGCCAGACATTTGGGACCAGCACCCTTGAATAAAACTGGGTGCACCTCCAGGCAAATCTGAAGCATCTGATTTGCTACCTCTCGAATCTCCCACTGAGCTTTAGAGCAGCAGCGCTCTCCGAAGAAGTGAAGCAACTGTCTTGCATTCATCGTCACCAGCAGTTGGGTCGCTGTAGCTTGTGGTAGGATGTAGCGGGCGTCTTCGGGAGGAACTCCTTGGTCCAGTAGGTCGAGGTAGGCGCGGTGGGCGTAGTCCAGAATCTTCTCTACGCTTATCGGAAATGGTATCCTGATATTCACCCGCCGCCCCTTGATCTTCTCAGGAACCACCACCTTGAAATTCTCTCCGACCTTCGTGTACCTCCCGGATTTGACTGAATATGAAGTTCCAACTTTGTGCCTCACCATCTGAGTCTCAGTCACGCGGCTGATCCCAGAAACTCCGAAGGTCACCGAGAAGTGCTCCGCGATTGACTGGTGCCCGTAGCCCATGACCTGATCCATAATCGCCTCGTCGCCATCAAAGGGCTCTAAGATTTCAGCCACAGTTTTGGTCGAGGTGCAGAGTCTAGCGGCTTTAGCAGGAACCATCCGGTCCTCGGTGCAGGTCACCAGGACCACCTCAGGTTTTACTTGCTCGATCATGCAGCCATCTCCTCTACCACAACTCCCGTCGAACTCCACTCACGATCATCCGAGCCGATTTCGTAGTTCATGTCAATCCACTTCTTGAATCGTGCTGCGAGGATTTCTCCGAAGTGGTGCATCAAAATCCGCTGGCCTATTTGTACCGGGTGCTGGGTGTTGAATGGCTTCTTCGCCTGTTCCACCAGCGAAGGCCCATACAATCTGATTTCCCAGTGGGTGTCTTCGTACTTGATCAACTTTTTTATCTCGTCTGCAAATCTCCACACTTCGATGTGCATTTACTTCCTCCTAGATTCAGATGTGAATTCCATTTAAAAATGTCGATATTCCCTAGCCAATTTCAACACTTTTCGTGAATACTTCGGGTTCCGCCTGCCCCTCTCAAATGACCCAGTGCCTAAGTTGTAGACCTGCAGGCCGTTCCGGACCCCGTACTTCATCGTGTACTCTTTTAAAAGTACAGCAGAGCACCTGATGTTAACCTCGGGATCATACTTTTCAGACTCCTTCGTAATTAGGGGGAACCTATCGGCATGAGCTTTGAAATCTACTTGCCCCGAGCCTTTAGCGCCGGTCCTGCTTCTTGCAAATGGGTACCCCTCAGATTCGGCAGTGATTGTCCCGACTAATAAACTCAGGTCAAGATGCTGCTCTCTTGCGGCTTTGATCGTAGCTGCTGCCTGGTACTCAGCAAGCTCGGACCAAAGCCTTTCGTTCTTCTCCATGTACCAAAGCTTCAGCCTTTGAGTCGTAGCATCAACTTCATGCTTCCTCCCTTCAAGCAAAACTTGGGCTTTTTGATCCACCTTCCTAACATCCAAGAGCGCCTTGGTTGCGACCGCCGTTGCTGCTGCAGTTAAAATCACCAGCAGAACTCCGATCTGGGCCAGGTGAGCCACCCGGATTTTAAGCCTCATTCAAAACTCCTTTTCTCAAAACGTACTCCTTGTCAATCAACTCTCTGAGGATCAGGGATTTGTTGGATTTCCCTGTGCCTAGCCTAACGAGTTCATCCAGTTTTTTCGTAGTGTCCTCGTCGAGAGCGATGCAATGCTTGACCATCACTTTTAAATCACCTCCTTTTAAATTCAGATATGAATTTGTTAGACGAAGAACCACGCGAAAGCGGACTTGATGATGCTCAGCGTGACTTCGTGGAAGATCAGCCATTTGATCCAGACGATACCCCAGAACAAGAAATCCATGATTGTGAAGAAGACGCTCTGGTGGATGTGGTAGCCAATGATCGCTGTGATTGCTCCGATAAGGGTGTAGCTTACCGACATAATTTTGCTCCCGTTTAAAATGATTTTTAATTCAGATGTGAGTATATACCATCTCTAACAATAAGTCAAGATAAAAATGCACTTGTGAATTTATCTCAGAATAGCAAGGGCCTCGATTAAGAGGCCCTTCAGGAAGATTGGATATTCAATTGTGGTCCTGCTCAAACAAAAATGCTACACGCTCCAGGGGTTGTTAGGGCAAGAGCCATCTTCGTGATCATCGCACAAAGTCTCTTGCAGCGAGTCCTTGTGATCGTCCGTGAGCATTTCTGCTACGGCTTGGAGTTGGTTGAGGTGGCGAGGACAATTTTCACAGGTAGGCAAGTGGGGCATTAAAATCTCTCCTAGTGCATTGAATTTGTGGTCGTTATACCACAACGCAAAATTATCAAAAATCAATGAAAGGTCAAACGGTTCTGCTTGCTCAGTACCTATTCAGAAGCGTATTACTTTTCAGGTAAAAAGGCAAGAGAAATCTTAGTTTCGTGTCAATTTTCTTAGTTTAAACTTAAAGAACCAATAATTTCTTGGGCTTACCCCTGAGCCAAGTTAATTACTACTAAAATGGTGATCAATATTAAATTTTAAATACTATTTAATTACCGAAGTATACCTAAAAAATCTAATTAATCCTACCCAATCCTCACCAGCAGATTCTTGACGCCCTGTGAAGTCCAGACCTTTTTCTTCCTGGGAGTCTGGATTCCTGCTTCAGTCAATTGCTGAGCCAAGGCGGTTAAAGAGGTGATTCCTTGGTTCTGGAATTTGATTATTTCAGGTTTCAATTTCTCGGCGCGAAGATCCGCTTTGGTCCGGTTCTTGAGAGAGCCTTGGATTCTGCCATCTCCAAATTTGGCTTCATCTCTGTTCAAGTGGCACGCCTTGCCCAGTTGAACTCCCTTGGCCTTAGCCGCCTTCAGGCCGTTCTTGGTCCGCTCCCTGATCCTCTCCAACTCGTACTCAGCTACGCAGCCGAGCACGTTCAGTACGAACCTGCTTGTGTTGGGGAAGTCGCAGATGATGATCTCGACTCCGGAATCCAGGATCACGGTGAGGAACGAGAGGCTCCTCGAAAGTCTGTCAAGTCTTGCTGTGATCAGCCTGCAGCCGGTCAACTCGCAGTAGTTCAGGGCCTCCTTGAGAACCGGTCTTTCCTTGTTGGAGCCAGATTCTACCTCGGTGTACTCCTTGATGACTTCGAGATTGTGACGGGTTGCGTAATCAGCAACTATGGCTCGCTGAGCGTCGAGTCCGTGTCGCTCTGACTGTCCTTTGGTTGAGACACGGCTGTAGAAAATGCACCGTTCCATTTTAGACCTCCTAACTTATATTCCCATCTCGATAAAGTATTCTGGAGGAGCACGCAGGGCACTCAATGGTGGGCACCCAGTCATCTCCATCCCAAGCAGCAACTCCTGACTTGACGCTGCCGTCTTCTTCGTCCCAGATATCTGGCTCAGGTATCCTGTCTCGGTCTAGAACTATGCCGCAATTACCGCAGGAAGTTAGGTTCACTTTTGGGCCTCCTTCTGTTGATTCTCCCACCAATCATCAAAGCCCTGCTCCGTGTTGCTTCCAGGCTGGTTGTACCACCAGCGGAAGAAGTCGCAGGCGATTTGTTTGTGGATCAATTTGTCGGCGCCGACAAATTGATCGGGGTTGGTTATGGCTTGGCGGCTGAGCCTAGCCCAAGCAGAGCCCTCACAGCCCACCTCGAAGTCATCGGCACAAAGTGCTGCAGCCCGCTCCAGCCCTCTTGCCTCGCCTATAGCAAGGGCGGCGTTGAAAGCTTTCAGTGTCTCGGGGTGCCTCTCCACATACTTACTGGCCCCCAATTCCGACATCTCAGCGTGGACAGCAAACCACTGGTTAAAGTCCATTTTTTATTTCTCCCTCCCACATTTCAGGCATTCGTATTCAGGTTCTCTCAGATCAACTCCTTCCCGAATAACGGCAAACGAGATCAGAGAAGCGGCTAATTGAGTGAAGAATCCGGTCTTGGGTAATTTTCTGTGAAGCGTGCCGGTTCTACAGTTAGGGCAGTAGTGGGTCATTTGGTGACCCTCTCCGCAGCGAGTACCGCATGAATCCTTCGCGCTAACTCGATGTTCAAGTTGTCTCCGTCACAGTCTATTTTGAGACAAAACTGCTTGGATTCTTCAAGAAGCTCTTGCAGCACCTTCTCGCGCTGCTCGGCGGCTTCGGCGCGGGTTTTGAACCTTTCATAGCTGCCTAGGATACTATTCTTAGCCATCTCGGAAGCTAAAAGCTCCTCCCTTGCTTGCTTGAGGTCAGCTTCTACCTCAACCACCGCCTGCTCATACCTCGCCAATAATAAACAGAGGTTGCTCCTGTTTTCATCCAGTAGTGCAGGCATGATAGCGAGGGTTATGTTCTGGCGCTCTTCGGCGGTCAAGGCATCCGTTCGAGTAACGTCGAACATCGTGATCGCTTTTCTGGCTGAAGCGAGTTTGGACTCGGCGGCTTCTGCGCGGCACTCTGGACAGCCCTTTTCCTCATTTATATTTTGATACCCATGATGCCCACACCAGCCAACTTTGTAGGCGACCCCAGAGTAGCAAGTCTCGTCAATGATGAATCCCTGAGCCTTCATTTCCTCTTCCTCTGTTTTCATTTTATAAACCCTCCTTGCGACAGATTAAGTCGCTACTTAATTCCCCTAGTCAAAACTCCGTGAACAAATCCTTTAAAATAGTCGCCTGAGATCCCATTATGGGGCGATGACATCTCCTTGAATTTGAACAAAATTTCTTCCAAGGTCAGCCCAGCCATCTCCTCTGGGCTTACCTCTTTCTCCACTCCAGTAGCAGATTTAGGTTCTTCTGGTAGCAGATCCGTTGCAGTCACAGGTTCTCCCAAATCCTTTACTCCGATGACTCCCATCTCCTGCATTTTGGTCTGAATCACCTCCAGGAATTCCATTGTGGCACTTTCGATAACAAATCTAGGGAACAACGACTGGAAGATCCGCCAATGAGCAGAGCGAGCGCCTCCTCGCTCCTTGAAGGGGTCTTTGCCTTTCTTGTAGGCCACGAGTACACCCTTCGAATAAATGTCCTCTGTAGACCCATTCAGGGCTTCAGAATCGGCTAATGAGAAGATGTAATGGTTGCCTAGAGGATCTCTAACTTTAGCCAGGATCAATTCACTGATTGGCTTCGCTTCCAAGTCGTACTCCTTCGGGTGGCCGATGTGGTAACTCCCACAGATTTCACATTTGTAGGGCTCGATCTTCTCCCCAGATTTTGTTGAGGATTGCTCTGCTTTCTTCTGGGCGGTTGAAAGCAGAGCGTATTTAATTTTGGGCTTACACATTCGGAGTGCACGTTCTTGGAGTTCGGTCATTTTAGGGCCTCCTTTATAGGCTGTGCAGCGGGATCACTAGCATGAACAGAAGAATCGCGAAGGGAATCCCGAACAGGCCATATTCGCTGTACCCGGAAAACGGGTAGTACTCGGGATTAGGAGGCGACCATTCCTTCTTCGGCTCCTCTTCGATGCTGTGGTAGATGGCATTGGCTTTTTCGGTCAGCTTAGGGTTGGGCATTTTAGGGTCTCCTTTAGTATCGGATTTTGAAGTCGCAGTTAGGGCACTCGTAAAAACCTGCGTTCTCGTTATAAACCAGCAGCGTTTTGCAGTGCTGGCAACGGGGCGGCTTGAATGGCTCGAACATTTTATTCCTCCTATTTGTCGGTAGTAGGGCCTGTAAGAAGGGCCGCCATAATCCTGTAGGTACCAGTGAGATCCAGGTAGACCATCCCAGCAGCCATAGCTTCGTAAGGGTTGTCCCTCTCCAACATTTCAGCCATCCCATTCACGCACTCCCAAGACTCAGGACTATCGCAGCCCATCTCCCGGCAATGCTCGTAGGCTACTTGTCTGCGCACCATAGGGACAGGTCTGCCTATATTTGCAAACGAATCAAGGGGCTGGGTTCTCTTCTGGTTCATGAATTCGGCCATTTTTTGGGCCTCCTTTTCTTAGATTAACGTGGATTTTAATTCACTTCTGAATTTTTGTCAAGCTAAAAATCCCAGTTCCTCCCAGCATCTTCGTTCAGAACGAAGAGGATTTCCAGCTCCTCCCCACACTCCGGGCAGTCCTGATCCGCCGAAATGAAGGAGCAATCTGAGGCAAGGACCAGGTTTTTATTAATGGAGTACCAAGAAATCTCGTTGCCGCAGTTAGAGCACTTCATACAACCCCCTGTTTTGTTTAGGTTCTAGTGTGAGAATTCACATTTCAGAACATTAAAGAATTATAATAAAAAAAGACTTGACAAACTATTAGAAACCGTGGTATTTTATAAACCGGCGCTAGCCGATGAAGTTATAGGTTTATACCCCTAGTAACTGGGTAGGGATTAGCGAGCCTTTTACCAGAATAGTACTTGACTAATTCGATAAAGAATTAATCCCTCGCTACCGAGTAGCAAACCGATTCCCAGTTGAAGGTTAATTCGAGTTCCATCGCTCCATTCTCCCAGGTCCAGAACTTGAGTTGGAATCCTCCGATTCCTAGCCGGTTGTACACCAGATGATTTGGAGCCTGGAGGATCTCCTTCAGCCTGGAGAACATCGAGCAGCAAGAGGAGCGCATCGCGCCGGTCGTAGGAACCTGAGATTCTCCGTTGGGTCCCTGATTCACCCAGGTCCACCTAGTAATCAGCATTAGGGCTCTCACCTTTTCGAAGTCGAATTTTTCCATGATTTCGGTGAAGGTATTTTCTATGTTTTGGATTTGAGTTGCGTTCATTATTTTAATCGGTTATCGTCCAGGAACCGCAGGAAGCGGTATCCAATGTGTAGGTGTCTCGTCGTAGAAAACGCTACCGTGGACCTCGAAGCACTGATCCGGGATGTTCCAGATCATCACGAAAGGCCTCTTCAGGTGAGGATCATAGCCGAGGATGTGGCAGTCCTTCGGAGCCGTCTCGATTGGTTGCCAGTTCATTTTTATGCCTCCTCAGCTTTTTTGATAGCCTGCTCGGCGATAACCAGCAGGTCCGAAATATCGTTGGTGCTCATCGGGCCGAAAGCCTCCATCCCCAAAAGCCTGGCGTGAAGATCCTTCAGAGCATCCAAGAGAGCAGGAGCCTGGGAGATTAGGAGGGCGTTGGCCTCGGTTTCTCCAAGGACAAGGTAGGACAAGTTGCGCACCACCGCCACTCCCCGCCCTGCTCCCCATATCGTAGCGTATTGATTTCCATGCCCTGTTATCTCCCAAGGCCTCTTCGTGTGCTTGCTCATTTCCTACCTCCAATTATTAGAGAAAAATAATTTAATTTGCCACTTGACAAATCCCAAAAGTGTGGTACACTTAAAATCGCCGAAGGCAAAAGAAGATTATAGTTTATACCCCTAGTAGTTGAGTAGGGTTTAGCGAGGATTTGCTCTCTACTAAACCCTACTGATTTGGTGTACAATTATTTCCCTGGATTTATCCCGTCACATTTAGGCCGATGAAATCCGGCCTGGATAACTCCTTCAACTTGTCAGCCACTTCCTTCGTCCCGAACTCATGGGTCCAGACGGGCCGACCGAAAAGCTCCTCGGCGTAAGCGTGCATGGCTGCGAAGCTACCGAGTAGGAATCCGGTGTAGGCTGAAACGATTGCTGCTTCTCTTTTGGTCATCTTTCAAATCTCCTTTTCCGCATTCTCTGTGGATACATCCAGAAAAGTGAATACACCTTTAGGTAAATTTTTCATTTTTAGGTCTCCTAGTTGAGCAGGCAAGCCTGCAAGAGTTCAACCAAAATTCTGAGTTGTTCGGGATCGAGGTTCATTCGGAGACCTCCTTCGGCGGATCAGGAAGGGGCATCCAGTGAGTGACCTCGTTGGTGATGCACCAACCTTCGGAGTCGGTGATGGTCCACGCTGATTCGCAGCCAGGCCACACTTCGCAGTATGCCACGCAGATGCTTCCCGACTTTCTGTAGACAAGCACAGGGTAGCTTCGTAATGGCCCATCCCATTCCTGACGTAGTTCAGGCGGTTCATTAACGGGTTTCCAGTTTGTCTGACTCATTTTATTACTCCTTTCGTGCGTAAACCTCGCCGTCGATCACGACTTGATAGTTTTCGAGCCAGTCAGCCTCAGCCAGCCCTATCATGGAGGACTTGATTTGCGAGATGCTCGCAATGTGAAACTCCCCTTTGAATGGGAACTGGTTGTACTTACCGGGATCTCCGAGTATTTCTACGTAAGCATAATGGTCGGTCATCTCGTCCTCTCCTTTTACCTGAATTTCGAGCGCTACACCACTTTAAATGGCACTTATAGCACAAGTGAATGGGAATGTATACGTGAATTTTAGTTTGGCCTTTGTAGGGCATCCTCGTTCGTTTCTTCCTCCCAAATCCTCTGCAGGTCGTCATCCTTGTGCCTGATGTACTCGACACCATGTGTGTTCAAGAGGAGGTTCAAATTATTCATGAGTGCCCTAACGTGTGCTTCCCGGCCTCCTGAGTTGTCGCGGAACCACTCCAGTTCCTTCCTGATCTGCTTCGCCAGCACATCCGGATCACCTACCTTATTGAGCCAGGTCAGCCGGGTTTTGATCGTTTTGATTGATGGGATGTTCATTTTATTTCTCCTTCAAAAATGTGAGATTTCACTTAAACCCGCTCGCCGTTTTCGTAGAACTCGTACTCGTTGGCCCTGATTGCATCGTCAAGCTGCTCGTCGGAGTTCAGGTAGTCGTTCTCGGTGCTGAGTTGTTTATAAATCCAGTCCATGAAATCCCGGAGGCAAGATGCCACCTCCTCTTCAGCGGACTCAGACACGTCTTTGTAATCGAGGCGGCTTACCTCGATGGTCGTGCTGCGTGAATGGCTGTAGTGGCCTGTGTGTTTCACCGTAGCGTGAAGTTGGTAAAAGTTAGCCTTCTGGACTTCCTGCAGTCGGGCCACGATCCGATGTAGATTCTCGTCCACAGGAGCGTAGGCTTTCAGCTCCTTCAACGCTCCTTTCTTGTAGTTGTAGTAGCCTTCGAAGCAAGCGCCATCTCCCTGCGAGTAGAATCCGGACCACCAGATGTTAGGCTCCTGCCTGGTGCCTCCTCCGTAGAGTTGCACGGAGTGGGTGGAAAACTCGATGCCGAGGATCTCCCCTACACGAACCGCGTCTTCGATTACGTAGTCATAATCGTTCTGGTCGATTAGTTCCCTCCACCAATCCCGTGCCTTCTCCTTTGCTGATTCGGAAAGCTCGTCGAACTGGTAGGCCAATTTTGTTATTTCTCTGGGCATTTCGTGCCTCCCTTAAAATGTGAATATTCACTTCTGAATTCATACCTTCCAAACTTGGATGGTAAATTGCTTGTCCTCCGGGAACCTCTGCTTCATTTTTTGAACTGCCTCTTCCTCTGAAGCAGCGTCGATGTAGTAGCCTTGTCTTGCTGAGGGATCTTTGTGTCCGGGGCATCCGGGATCGTAGCAATCGGGACGTGTTAGGCGGAATTGAGTCATTTTATTTCCTCCTTTTAAATGTCGAGAAATCCAGGGCCATTCCCTTCTTCGTCCTGGAGTATCCATGCGGTGGTGCCGTCGTCGAACACGAGGGCGTAGAAAACATCCCCTCCAAAGTCATCAGCTCCGTCGTCCTTAACAATCCGGACAACCCGCTTGCCCATGAGTTGACCGTAGTGTCTCATGTAAGGGTCCGAGGCCAACAAAGCAGCCTCCATCGGGTCTCCTACTTCAGGGAAGGATTGATTAACGCGGCCAATAAATTCCTTCATTGCCTCGGCCTCTTCATCGGTGAAAATCCGCTCGCCGGTCTTGATGTCCACTACATCGAACGGATCGTCCTCGAAGTGGTACATCTTGCCCAAGTCCTGCAACTCTTCGCAGAAGCTGTAGAAGGTCTTTTTGATGAGCGGGTTGCAGCGGTTGATTGCTTCGATTACTTTGGACATTTTATTTCCTCCTTAAATGTGAGATTTCACTTTTTGGTTCGCTCAGTCAATTCATCGACCACCAGAATATTTGCGAAGTAATCCCCTTCATTCCCTGCGGATGAATACTTTTCCTCCACGAAATCGTCCTCTTCAAATCCCTGCTCCAGAGCGTCCCTCCTGAGTTCCTCGATGTACTCCGGATCTGCGAAGTAGCCTTTGTAGCCCTTGTCTTTGCAGTAGTCGGCTATGGCGTCATGACAGGCGCTGAGATCTGAGCTCCCGTGAATCAGGAATCCAGCCGAGACATAGCAGCCGGTATCAAGCCAGATGATGTAGGTATTGGGCCAGAAATGCTTGTCCTCGGGATTTACGTAGTCGATGGCTCTACGGTAGTCTTTTAATCTGGTGGCGAAGTCTTTGCGGTTCATAATGCCTCCCCTTAAAAAATGTGAAATCTCACTTTTCCTACCTAAACATCCAGCTACACAAAACCAACCCGCTAATCACAACCATCAAAACCAGGATCTGTCCAATGATAGTTTCTTCGTCTCTTTTGGCTGCGAGTTCGGCACGTTGTTTTAAAACGGTGTGAGAAACGTAGTTCACGAAACCACCTCCACTCTCTCGCTACGAAGATCGACCCAAGCCAATCCATCGTTAAACTGCACCAAAACCATATCCGCCAATTCTTCAAGGCAGGTTCCACATCCGGTTCCTGCGACGAAAACTTGTTTATTTTTCATTTTTAGTTCTCCTTTAAATGTGAGAATTCACTTTCTTCCCATTACCATCTTCACGGCTTCATCCGCCAGTTTCCCGAAGTCAATCTCAGGAGCATACGCCGCCGCATACGCCGCCGCCCTCGCCGCATACGCCGCCCTCGCCGCATACGCCGCATACGCCGCATACGCCGCCGCCCTCGCCGCATACGCCGCCGCCCTCGCCGCATACGCCGCCGCATACGCCGCCGCCCTCGCCGCATACGCCGCCCTCGCCGCATACGCCACCGAAGGATTCTTCAGATACTCCTTCGCAGCTTCGACAGCTTTCCGAGGCCTGTCGTCTCCAGGCATGACATCCTCGAAGTGGTGCAAAACCACCTCAGCACATAGGATAGCGAAGGCGACCCGAACCAGCTGTTCCTTCTCCGATCCTACCCACTTAGGCAACTTCAACTCCTTCACGACTTCCTGGGTCAAGCTACCTACTTTCCCGAAGTCGTGACAAACTACGGCGCCTTTAATCTCCCAAAGTTTTGGGTTGCTAATATCCGCATGAATCGGGTTAAGGAGGAACACCAGGTTCTTGTTCCTGTACGCATGGAGCACGTCGGAGGAACAGAGTCGCGGATTATCCTTTTTAGGCTTGGTGTGGATCTTTTCGACTTCGCCGTAGGGGTAGCCGTTGTAGGTGGTTCCGTCTTGATTAGTGAGTTTGAATAATTTCTGCATTTTGATCTCCTTTAGGTTAAAATGTGAGAATTCACTTTTGCCTTCAAATCCACTTCTGAATTTATCAGGGCATGAAAATAGCCACGGTGTAGTGATAGCCGTAGTTCATGTACCAATCCCAGGTCGTTTTGATTCGTTTGGTTTTGCCTGATTTTAGTTTGACTTCGCAGATGATGGACATTTTTAGTCCTCCCTAAAATGTGAGATTTCATATTTCCTGACTAGGCACCCACTCGTAAATAACTTCAGCTTTTTCCCCGGCGTGAAGCCTCCAAGTCTTGCCGTCGAAACTTGGTACCACTCCCATCTCCCACAATTTCTGGCAAGGCTCCCAAGGGTTAGGTCCTAAGTTTTCCACGTATTTCCATTCGGTTATTTCAGGAAAGAACGAGGCAGTATAGGCCCACACCGAGTCCCGCACCGAGTCCCGCACCGAGGCCCCCACCGAGTCCCACACCGAGTCCCACACCGAGTCCCACACCGAGTTCCGCACCGAGTCCCACACCGAGTCCCCCACCGAGGCCCACTTTTGGAGTAATTCAATCATTTCCGGCGTTACTTCCGGAGCGACAGGAATTTGATTAAATGGGTGAAAGATCTCCTTGATCTTCAAGGAAGGGACAATCGTTACAAAGTCGAGCTTCCGGAGTTTTCTTTCCACTACTTCCGAATCATCCTTTCCGTTGAGTTGGTCAATGGTGAATTTTCCAGTCAGGGGGTTGAACTCGTATTTGTTCATCCGGTCTTCTTTATCCCCCTTGAAGCCGAAGTAATCGGCTATGGATGAGTGAGAGTCGGGGGAGTAGTCGAGTTCACCCGAAAGGCACTTCTTTCTGAGTTCCCAATCGAAATACCAGATGTTACCCTGTCCGTTCGAGATGCAACTAAAGAATTCGCACATTTTACTTTTCTCCTTTTTTGGTTTATGTGAAGTTTCATTTTTTTTTTATCCGAGAAATGAGTTTCCCTGGAAGTAATCCAAAGCGGAATCCTCATCATCGAAATCGTTTTTGCTTTCATAGCGAACCAAGAACCCGTCCCTCTTCTCAGGCATCCTGTCAATAGTACTGCAGTGAGCGTAGAAGGGATCAGTTGCTATAGCCCACTCCCTGTAAACGCTTTCCTGCAAGCTATCGCTAAGAGTATTCTCGCAGAAGAAATCCACCGGGATCAGGTAGTAAGAAGGCGTGATTTCGCAGCAATTTGTTGCTTCTTCTGGGTTATAGGCATAGACCGTAAAGATCCTGCCGGTTTTGTTGGTGATTTCGGGGTCCCAATGCTGGGTTTCCTCAAGCGCAACTAGGTTGAATTTCATTTTTGGCTCCTTTCTTGGCCTCGTAACCTTCCAGCAAAATTGTTCTAGTGAACGAGTGCTCCTCCCGGTGAACCGGCAAGCACTTAGGGCACGCGGATGCGGTGAATTGCGAAGATTTATCCACCACAATGATGTCGCGGGTTTGGGCTCGCTTCCCGCAGAAGTTGCAGGAGGCTGAGTAGAAAATATGAAGTTTCACTTTTTATCCTCCTTTTATTAGTTGCTTAGACCGCAGGTTCCCTCAGGTCAAATTGCTTCGCATTAAAACATGAGGGAACCTGCGGTTAACTCAGAAAATGTGAAATTCCACATTTTAAACAAACAGTCCCTCCGTGCTTCCGGATAATCTCCTGGACAACTTTCAGCGGGACGTATCCAAACACGTTAGAGCCTTCGCTGACTTGGTAAGGCATGAGGAGTTCTTCAGTCGCGCTAGGGAAGCCGACTTCGACTTCGCTATAGCAAGAGAGCTTGAAGAAGTCCAAAGTTTTAGGACAGCAACGATGCCGGTCGCTAGCTTGGACACTCATCATAAACCCGTCTTTGCACACGATTTCAGGGAATAAGTGTCCTGAAGTCCTGTAGGGCAATTTGATTTCGATTTTGTCGGACATTTGGATCTCCTTTGAAAATGTGAGATTTCACTTTATTTCCGCAGCGAGTGAACGTAGAATTCGTGGTCGTAGCCCCTCTCCCAGAACGGGACGTAGGGACCACAGAAGTTGAACTCGTAGATTTCCTCCCAGCCCTCGGGGATCTGGCGCTGGTCCTTTATAAGCTCCCCTTCCAGGTTGAGGAAAACCGTGAACATCCTGTTGGGATCGTAGGGCGAGAGCACAGTTGCGGTGAGTTCGTAGTTCGGGATCATTTCATCCTCCTTTGTGATTAGGGGCGATTTCTTTTATTATCCTTTATGGGTAGTGGATGAAACCTTTTGAAAACCTTTTATGTGGCCTTTATAGCGGCTTTATGGAATTCAGTCAAGCATTTTAATTCGGAAGTGAGTTTAAATGGAAATGTGAAATTCCACATTTTTGGTTAATTTGATGGGCGAATGTTAAATTATGCGTTTCTGCATAAAAATTGGCGCGGCCTGGCTTTGGGAGGATGCAGGATTAGTCAGGAGCTGTGCGGAGCTTTATCACTGAGGGAACCTGCGGTCTGGGTTAAGTAGATTCGCAGGTTCCCTCGATAACAGCGCGAAGCGGGAGACACTGAGGTGGACTGCGGTTAGAATGCCCAATCGAACCCAGCAGCAATTAGGACCTCTTTCGTGCCGATACGGTCTTTGCCTTTTGCATAGGTGCTTTGGTAACTGCGGTGGGAAGGCTCCATTGACCCTGAATTTGCTAGGGCCTCTTTTTTGGTGGAGAAAGGTCCTAGTGTCTCTGGATAATCAGTCAAAGCATTTTTAATTATGTACCACCCCATAACTCCTCCTTTTGTGGTGTTTCCCCAAGTTCCAACGCGTTTCCTTTCCTAGATCAAAAAGGATATACTCTGCGCGTCCTGGGTTTTAGTGGTTTGCTTTAGGTGCGATGGGAGAGTTTCCTTTCCGATCCCGTTCGTGGAAGCATTGGCGCTGTTTTTAGTGATCTGCATTGCAACCATGTGTAGTGACTTACTTTGGTACATTCTAGTGAAGTTGTAGGTCTCCCGCTTTGTGGTCGTAGCTTTCATTTGGTTTAGCTCCTTTGTTGGTTTGTTGCTCCATCTAAACACTGCAAACATCCGTTCGCAGAGTTTAGAAAATATGAAATCTCACTTTTATTTGTTCCGTTTTGGAACACTTCCTGGAGTAAATGTGAGAATTCATATTTTCTAAATGGAGCGGGACCGGCTCGATGCTTTGGGCCGGTCCCGCTTTGTTGCCTCAAAAATGTGAAGTTCACATTTTTAATTAGATTTTCTTTACCCAGTAGCGCCGTTTGCCTCATGCCTCGCCTTTCTTATCAGCGACACAACTATTAGCAGGACGGCTGTATCTGGCGTTTAACCGGTCTATTCGTTTCGGCGCATGGTATCACCTACCCCGCGTCTAGCTTCACAGCTATAAGGGGAAAATCCGCCTTTCCAATCCTTTACCATGTACCGTCGGGTAGACTCCCACTATGGGACCTCTTGTCTACTATCCTTTGAATTGATACACGTCAGGGATCGAACGCGCTAAATCTTGTGGTGAACCTGTCGGCGATAGGTGACAGGTACTAAGGTTTCATGCCGTAATGCGCGGCATTACTTGCGCCACGTAACAGGCTGCTAGGCTGTTACGTGTCACGCCACAATAATCTCAATGAGCGGGGAATTGATACAAGGGGTTTTCTCTGTAGTTGCTAGGATTGACACTAGCAGATACAGAGAAAACCCCTTGCCGGTTAAGGCAAGGGGGCTAGGGTCTAGGCAGTTGCCTTTTTCGCCGCTTTCAGCGCCTTTTCGAGAGCCGCGAATAATCCCTCGTTACCGGCGCATTTGGTCATAACTGCCTTGACATAGCTGTCAACGTTGAACTCTTTGGGGTTGGGGGAGTTGTCGCCGCTGTTCCTGATGAAGTCATACAGCCTTTTCAAGAAACGGCCACACTCCCCTTTGTCCTGAATGGCGTCGGTGTATTTCTCGGGAACGTCCCGACCTGCCTGCAGCATGGCATTGTGTACGGTGTGAACGTAGCCTGTAGCTTTTTCCGGCACACCGAAATGCGCTTCGACGGTGGATATGATCTCCATCATGCGGGTTTGCTGCGAAGCGTATGCTTTGCTTTCAGCGTCAACGGTTTTCAAGATGGCGGTGCGTGCTTTGATACCCATAGATTCAATTTGCTTTTTCATGATATACCCCTTTGGCCTATGGCCTTGTTGTGGTGCGAGGCACCGTGGTTAGTAGTGGTCCAGGTAAGCCGCTCGTTCATGTTGATATAGTTATACACGATACCTGTTTTAGTGTCAACAATTTATTTCACATTTATTTTAAAATAATTATTGTTGTGTAAAACTAGGCACTTAGATTGTCAATTGGGGTATGTAGGTCACACCCTACAGCTCGCCCTCGGTCACACCCTACAGCTCGCCCTCGGTCACACCCTACAGCTCGCCCTCGGTCACACCCTACAGCTCGCCCTCGGTCACACCCTACAGCTCGCCCTCGGTCACTGGGGAGTGGTGGCGGGGTGAAAGTTTTAATGAGAGCCAGGCGCCCTTACCCATTCACTCACACGCTACGAAGTAAAATTCAGATGTACATATTTTTAGCTTGACAGGAACCAAGTATTACTGTAGTCTACAAATAGCCAAGACAAAGGAGGACCCAAAAAATGTACAAAATATCCAAAGGAGACCAATTCAATTCATGGACTGTCTTGTCCCAAGCACCAACAAGACCCAACAATATAAAGCACTGGCTCTGCCGTTGTACCTGCGGCACCACCAGGGAGGTCTCACAACACAACCTGATCCACAATAAGTCGAAGAACTGCGGCTGCTTCAGGGTGGTATCCGAGCACACCAGGAAGCTACTCTCAGAAGCTAACAAGGGAGTACCGAAAAGACCTAAGGGTTATCAGCATTCTGAGGAAGCCAAGGCGAAGATGAAGGCGTCCCAGGTGGCTAGGAGGGAAAGAGAGCGTGTTGAAGCAGAACCACAGGTTTCCTCAGGTAAAAATGCTTCGCACCTCTCCTGAGGAAACCTGTGGTCTGAACTAGGCGAACCTGTGGTCTGAACTAGGCGAACCTGTGGTTAATCCAAGATAACCAAAACCCAGCGCAATCTCATACGGATCTTCCAACATTAAAATAGGAGCCAATTAAAATGAAGACAATAATCCTGAATCACCCTGCAACTCCCGAGGAAGCTATCCAATTCACCCAGCACCTCCTCCAAAAGTTTCCTCTCAACCAAACCAACCAAATCAGCATCGAGTTTCTTCCCAGGAACTCCATTGGCAAAACTGCGTATGGTCGTTGCTACTATGTGAAGGCCAGGAACCTTAACGTCTGGATCAGGATTGCCCTTGGCGCCTCGAAGGAGAGGCGCCAGCTTCCTGATCTGCTTAAGACCATCGGGCACGAGTACTGTCACGCACTCCAACACGACCAGGGGAGAGATGCTTGCTGTGTCGAAGCTGATGAATTCGGATGGAGGGAGTCCAAAAAGTACCTGAATCTGACCGAAAAGCGAGATTCTGGGAGCAAAAGGGCTGCTTGATGCTTTCCTGCTCAGATTCCATAACTGTTCATAAAAACTGAACGCAGCACAAATCTGAACAGCGCCTCCCCCTCTTGTACCTGGGTTAATGCTTCATATATGGTACGTTAAGCCTAGATTTGGCCCTTAATGATTCATACATGATACGTTAGGGAATGTGGTATTTGGATCGGAGGTGGGAGTTGGTTTCGCTGAAAATTTTGAGATGGGGTTTGGGAGGTATATATGATTAGAAGGACTCTTCAGGCAAACCACAGGTTTCCTCAATTTCTCCCGCTTCGCGCTAATCCTGAGGAGGCTTGTGGCTGGGCTCGTGGCGCAATGTATTCACATCCGAATTTTTTCTCTTGACAAACATTCAGAAGTGAATTAAGATGCAATTCATCAAGAGGTCTGCCCGCCGCTAACGGGAGAGGCCTTTGTTTTGGCCGGACAAATTCACGTAGCGGAGCGAAGTGCGTAAGCACATCTGAATTAAGGAGAACATTTTGACGATCACGATCAAAGAAAGCAAGACGGCGGATTCTCGGACCTGTGGAGATCCGGCTACAGTGACCAAGGAGATTTTGGCTGCTTCATCTGAGCAGCACATTGAGGACGTAGGGAAGGGGTTGGAGTTTATCAAGGGGCTTCTGGATGACGCCACGAAGTGGCATGACTTCGACAAGCTGAGTTACCTTCATGAATTCCACGCGGACTTCCAGACTGGGTTTGAGAAGCACGATTGGTGGGACCAGCACAAGAAGATTTCCAGGCACCACCTTTCGGCTGAAGAAGGAGTGCCTGAGGACGTGGACCTGATCGACGTGCTGGAGTTCATCGTCGATTGTGTCATGGCTGGGATGGCGCGGAGCGGGAGTGTTTATGATTTGGAGTTGCCTAGTGGGCTACTGGATCGGGCCTTTAGGAACACAGTGGAACTTTTAAAGGCTGAGGTTGTGGTGGAGAAGGAGGATTCGTGCAACGAATAGATCTTTGGGCTTGGGGGAATGGATTTGGGCTTACTAGAAAGCCCTACTGAAATCACAGTAGTTCGGGATGCCGTAGGAAAAGTCTCAGGACTCACTTGCACAGACACAGAAGGCAACCAGAGGTTCCTGCCTTTCGAGCGCCTTTATATTTCAGAGCGCGAGGTGAGCCGTGATTATGCAGGCAGAACCAAATCCGGCTGTCTGGGAGGCTGCAACTACGGAGGATTCAATCACCTCCCATTGGTGGACACCTTGATTGCGTGTGCCCCGTGTAAGCTGAAGTGGATAGAGGAGAATTTGGATGAATCCTAGAACCTGCAAACGCTGCGGTACTGAGATGACCAAGCGGATTTCCATTCCTTGCCCTGGTGGTCGGATTGGCTGCGCCGTAGCCCACTACCGGCTGACCTGCGACTGCGAGGATATTCCGCTGGAATTGTTGGAGGTGCATGATGTTCAAGACTAGGTACCGAATCGTTCGAGATCGGGGGCGTGGATACGAGGTACAGGTGAAGCACGGGTGGTTCGGGTTTTGGCACATGCCTACGATAAACACGCTGTCCTCAATTGAAGAGGCTAAGGCTTACATAGAGGACCTAAAATTTGTCCTATACGTGGACTAAAGGAGAATAAGATGAGGACATTTGAGCTAACCGAGGAAGCAAGGGAAAGGATCATCGCGGACCTTAAAGTGGTAGTGGAGGATCTTGAGTACCTCCAAAAAAGAAACGGGATGCTGGAGGACATGCTGGAAGTCCTCGGTGTTCCGGAGGAGCGCTGGTTCTCTGGGTACTCGGAGATGGTGAAAAAGTTGGGGGAGGCCCAAAAGTGACCAAATGTACTTGGGTCGATTGCCCTGAAGATGGAATCAACCCGCAGTTTTCTAAAGATGGTAAAGAGTGGGCCTGTCTGTGTGACGAGCACCACTTGAAGTTGGAAGGGGATTTGGATTCTTTGGATGCCAGAAGAATTTTGTCATCTTGGGTGAAGGCACAAGGCGGGGCTGCGAAAGCGGCGAGGAGGGTTTGAGATGGAAAAGGCTCGGCTGAACTCGCACGAGAAAGCAATAGCTCCTGAGGACATGCCCAAGAACAATCCGCAGCGAGCGATGTGGCGGTGTTCGGCTGAGATTCATGCTGAGATGCGTAAAAGGGAAGTGGAAGGCCACTACATCCCGATGTATATAGCCGACAACGCAAAGTATTTCGCGGAGCACTCGTACCAAAGCGCTACCTACGTCTGGAGAGAATGCTTCGGATTTGTTACTAGCGAAGAAGAGGATCTTTGGGACCGTATGGATTATGGGGCCTCCATCAGCCAGCCTCTCAACATCGAGGCTCTCGATTTCGCGAGAGACCTCCAGAAGATCATGTGCACGAAACTGAAGTTGAAGGATTACGAGACGGCTTACCTGCTGTTCTTCTCCGGGTGCAGTGCGAAGCAAGTCGCTGAGGAGTTGGACCTGCCAATCCAGACGGTCTATAGCAGGAGAGCCAAAATCGCCAAGATCCTTCAGAAGCACTACTACGAGGCCAATTAATGGAACCTCACAACTTCGTCAAGCTCTACCGATCAATCCCTTGGCTCGTCTGTAGCAAATGCGGGCTCGTAAGGTTGAGAAATCCGTTCACAGATTGGTGCGTCCGGAATGGCTGCGATGCAGACGAGCGTTTCGACTATGTGAAGATGCGAGATAAATTAACGAGACAGGAGGGGCTTTAATGCCTTGGAACGTAGATGTGAAGAGCAACCTGAAGAAGCTGAAGCACAAGCCAAAGAGGGAGGCTGTCTGCTGCGGGGAGCCTTGCCCCGGCCACCCAGAAATGGTCTGCTGCCGCTTTAAAAACCACAAAGGTGCCCACGGTTCTTGGGGCGCGAGTTGGAAAATCGAGGAGGTTTAAAAATGGAAGTGATTTGTGATCACGCCGGGGTAGAGGGGTGTGCTCGGTGGTGCCCGCACAGGAAGAGGCACAAACTTGATGACACCTTGTTTTGTGATGAGGAGGAGTGCCGCGAGATCCAGAAGGTAGTCAAATGCATCCCGGTCGAAGCCAAAAAGGACCATGCTGATCTACTGGTCAGGCTCAAGGATCAGATCCAAGAAATCAACGGTTACAACGGCAGGATGAGCCAAATCCTGATCATGGAAGCTCTTGCGGCTCTGCTGGAGGCAAGATGACCAAACAAAAGTTCTACGCAGTAGGCGCCCTGCACAAATCGGTGCTCGCTAGGATTAGTGGAGAGGAGCGTTCGATCCCACTCTCTTGGAGCGCCGGGATGATCGGGATGATGCCTGTTTTCGATAACAGGCAAGCGGCTGAGGTGGAGGCGGGGGATAAGTTCGAGGTGGAGGAGTTTGGTGAGACGGATTCTTGCGTCATGATAAATTCAGATGTGAATTCAAAGGAGATTTAAATGTCAAGTTTTACAAAGAAGGGCCTTTCGCTAAAAGAAGGCGACAAGGTGAAGTGGGATGGCCTCCCGTCAATCGTAGTTGCGGTAGCTGAGGAGGATGTGGAGTGCCCCTACAGGGTATTCAGTGAGAAGCATGAGATTTCTGGGTGGGTGAGTGGGGAGGTGCTTGTGTTGGTTGAAACGGCTAAGTATGAAGCGCCTGTGGTCGAGTTGCTGAAGGTCGGGGATTTTGTGGCGACTCCTGAGGGGAAGGGAGTTGTGCTGGAAGTGGATATATACGACGCAGGCCAGCCTTACCGCGTAGGTGTATTTAATTCCGGGGATGAGTGGCACTCAGAGAACGAAGTGACCCTCCTCGCCCGCCCTGACTACGGCATGGAGGTTTAAATGAAACCCGAAATTGGAGATAAGGTTCGGCTTAAGTATTTCTCCCGTGATAAGGAAGGGATCATTTTTAAAGTCCCGAGTGAGACTTCCACTCTCTACAACATAGGCCTCGAAAATGGCACAACCATCTATGCCGAAGAGAGTGATATCACAATTCTCTTCCGGCCCGAGTACCACTACGTCAACCGCTGTCTCTACAAAATAGGCGACCTGGTTAACTGGAATGGGGAGCATTGTTTGGTTGTAGGCCTAGTGAAGTTGGGCGAGTACAACTACCGGATTTCTAGGACGAACTATGAAGGGGCTCTGACTTTCGCGAGAGAGCAGGACCTGAGTTTGGTTCATGCAGCGGAGCACCCTGAGGTTGGTGCTGCTCCCGAAGTTCCTGAATTCGAGCCTGTAGGTTGGCGGGGTTACCAGCCTGAGGTGCCTGATCCTCCCGCCCCGCCTGTGTTCACGGAGGCAGATGATGAACTGCTGCCTTTCTAACTGCGACTTCACCATTTCCAGGCTACAGGCTCAACTGGAACTATCCAAGAAAAGGGAAGCAGAACTTGAGGAGTTGTTGAAGGACGCCCGGAAATTAGCAGAAACTTATCGCGTTTTTACGCGGAGAACTATTCAGAAGTGATTAAAAGGAGTAGCAAATGTTTAGAGACGCGAAAGTAGGAGAGCAAGTTTGGGATGTGCTGAGGGGATGGGGCAAGGTTTACGAAATCGAGGGTGCAAGCACTTGGCCCATCAAGGTTGAGTTCGAGAGGGGGTGTTCTGATTGTGAGTCCTACACCTACGAGGGAATGATGAGCACGGATGATCAGTATCCTGCCCTCTTCTGGGACGAGATCGTGATCAAGGCGCCAGAGAAGCCGGTTAGGTTAACCGAGAGGACTTTTGAGGGCTGGGCGAACCTCTACTACGCTGAGGAGCCTAAGTTTCACCCTACACAGCTTAACGCCGCACAGGCTGCGGCGGATAACGTGCTCGGTACCTTCCCTGTGCGTGTTATTTTCTCCCAAGTTCCCGAGGGGTTCGACTTTTCGGAGGTTGGCGAAGTGAGGGACTTGAATGAAATCGCGTAACATCGCACGCTGCGCTCTCTGCGGCGACATCATCGAGTCCACCTACAGGCACCACTTTGTTTCGTGCAAGTGTGGCGAGATCAGCTTGGATGGTGGGACAGATTATTGTAGAGGCGTAGGTAATCTGGAGAATTTCAAAAGGCTTACTGAGGAGGAACTTGCTGCCTGGGATTCGGTGACTACAGGGAGGTTGGAGGATTGGACTTATGCTGGTGGGATTATTTACGGGACCATCTACGACGACAAGCTGAAGAGGTTCTTCGATGGAACTGAAATATCAACTTCTCCGGTGGTCTCTCCAGCGAAGGACCGTAAAGAGGGCAAGGTGATCCAGACCCGAGGTAGCACTTACCTTCTTGGTAAGAAGTTTGTTCAGAAGAAGGATTGGACTGCCGAGGTTGCTGAGGAAGCGGCTGAGGTTGGGGTTGGTGTGGTTTAGGCGGAAGCGGGGGTTCAGAGTGTGTCGGTTAGCTGATGACAGGACGGCTTTACGTTCAGGTCTATAGGTGGGTTATGCCCGTCGCAACTTCTTTGGAAAGGAAAATCAAATGAACATTAGAAAACATATGGAAATGCTGGGGCTGAAAGTTGAGGACAAAGTTACCGGATTCAAGGGCGTTGTCACATCTGTCAGCTTTGACCTGTATGGCTGCGTTCAAACAATCGTCAATCCAGGTGTGGGGGAAGACAAGAAGCCGGGTGACTCTCTCTGGTTCGACATTGGCCGGTTGAAGGTACTAGGATCTACGCCTGTCATGGATGTGCCTAATTTCGAGTATGGCGCAATAGCTGAAGGCAAAAAAGGCCCAGCAGAGAAGCCGATGTTTATGAAAGCATAACACGAATATGCCAGACGCAAGCGCTGTAGGTTCGATCCCTACCCTATAAAAATGAAAGCCCTTGGGTTCTCCCAAGGGCCTTCTTTTATTCAAATTGCTCCCCAAATTTATCAGCATCCTTCCTCTTTTGCTCCCGATCCACGAATGAGTACTTCCTGCTCATGTTAATATCGCTGTGATCGAGGAAATCTGCGGTCTTCCTGATGTCCTGCGTAGCTTGGTAGTAGAAGGTCCCGGCTGAGTGCTTGGTGTCGTGGAATCGCTTGTCTTCGAGCCCTGCTTCCTTTTTGACCTTCTGGAAAATGTTGTCCCAGTAGGATCTGGAGATGGGCACGTCCTTAGTCTCGCCGCAGAAGAGCCAATGGCTTTCCTGCTCCTTCTTGGTTAGTCCCTCCAGGTAGGAATCCAGCAGGCTCCTAAGCCGAGGGATCATGTCCAAGTAATGCGTGTAGTCGCCCCGCTTCCTCTTGCTTGCTGGAATGGCTAGAAGGTTTTCTTGGAGGTTCAGGTACTCCTTTTTTAATGAGCAGATGGTTTTCCTTCTGAGCCCTCCGAACGCCCCAAATCCAATTATTAGTGAAGCCCTTTTATCTACGAACTCCGCAGCCTCAAATAGCCTCGTCAATTCCCCCACCGTGTAAAACTTATCCTCCCTAGAATCGTTCTCAGGCCACGCAGAAACCGCTTGAAGCTGATTATATTCCAGGTACCGCGTGTTGTCTGGAGCTACGATTTTGGACTTCACGAAGCAGTTGATCATGTTGATGAGGGTTGACCTGGCCCGGTTCACGGTCGAGTTGGAGTGCTTCAGTTCATCCCTGCAGTAGACCATGTAGGACTGGAGGTGCTGAGGCAGGAGGTCCGCTACATAAACTGGGAGTCGGTCTGCTAACTGGCGAGGGAGGGGCTTGTCTGACTTCCAACTGAAATCTCGGAAGAAGGGGGTCAGGTTGCAGTTCAACCGCTGGACGTAGAAGGCACGGGTGTCCTCATTGGAGAGGCCTTGGAGGTAGGCGGTGTAAAGCTCTGTGGCGCGATCCCAGGTGAGCTTTTCCTTCTTCTGGTTCAGCTTGAAGCGATCATCTACGATCTGGCCCAGGACTTGGTTGAGCCGGTCTTCCGCCTGTTTCTTGTGGACGCTGATTTGCTCCGCTATTTGCTTCCCCTCGAAGGAGTAGGAAATGCTCCAGAATTTATCAGCCTCGTTTGTGGTGCTCCCGCATTTTTTGCAGGGAGGCAGCTTCTTAGGAGGGTCTGCAAATCGCTTCCTAGCACCACACTCGTAGCAGCGGACCACCTTAAAAATCGAACCTTTTTCGCGCATGGGGTTACCCTCCTTGACTGAAATATAATTCAGACGTGAATGGAAGTCAAGCCTTGGCTGCAATAATTGAGCAATAATTGAAATTTCCCGAGTGTTCCCTATATCGGTTAAGTGGCTGGATTTGGTACTTTTCTTAGCTGAGTTAAGTAGTTATCAATTCAGACGTGATTTTAAAAGGATGTGATTTAAGGAAGTCTTTGTAAATCTGTTGGTTAGAGGATTTGAGGCATTTCTGTTGATAAACCAAAGGCCCTCTTGAATCAAGAGGGCCTTTTGATAACTGATTGATGTTATTACCTAATTTGGCTTTAACAAATAATTCATTTGTGAATCAGAATCCGTTGCCTTACCGCTTGGCGACACCCCTATTTCAACTACTTACGCCGTTTATTTTTCCTTAGCAATGGTCTTGCAATAATTGAATCCGAATTGCTGCCTAACAAAAAATGCCCTGCCTTGCTTCGGTGAGTCGCAAGATAGGGCATTTTGAAATTCATGTCAATATTCTTTTTCGTCTTTTTTTAGGCACAGGGTCTTGCCTGGATGCCGGGTGAAGTGACTTCAATTCATCCAGGAGGATCACAGGATCAAGCTGCCATCTTCCCCTCGGACCTGTCTTCCAGCCAGTAAGTTCGCCAAGTTCCAGCTTTCCCTTCAACCAGCGGTCGGACTTGCTTATTTTTAGAGAGGCTTGCTTTAGGCCAATCAGCAGGGGCTCTGGCTTGTTAGGGCTGAGGGCTTCGATGGCCGCTTGTAGAATTTTTAATGTCGCTGCGTGTACCTCGGCTTGGGCCTGAAGGAGCCCGAGGAGCGCTGCTGGGTCTGCCTGGATCTGCACTGGAAATGCCCTCCTGCAATAGTCTTGCAATTATTGAACTGGATTTTTAAACGATTACAGTTACTTCCAAGGCCACTTGAAGATCGGAGTCGAGTAGTTCTCCCTGAAAAACTTCCACGAGGCAAAGTGCGACCGACAGCAGAAGTCCAACTGGTACTTCTTGGAGTAGATCCCCTTGTGGTTGAACTGTGAGTGGCACCAGGCGCAGATCATTTCTAGTCTCCTGAGCTGATCCTACTCCTCGCCTTCGTAAGTAACAAGTTGGAAGCACCTGCGTGGATTCTTGATGCAGGCCACTTCAGGCGATTCGGTTGAGCACTCGGAGTGCGACTTGCAGTAGAAGCAGCACGTTTTATTTTCCATGAATGGGTCGAAGGGACAGCACGAGGATTTGCAACTTGCGATCATTCCCCACCTCCGTACAAATCTTTAGCCCACCCAGAGCCCTTCAGGATAAAAGTTGGTGAAGAGACGGCGCGGTGCATGAAATTACCACAGGCGCACATTTGAAATCCCACGAAGCCGTAGGCTTCTCGGACCTCCCTTGTTTTACTGCATTTGCTACATTTGTACTCGTACAGAGGCATTTTGGTAAATCTCCTATTCGGATATGAATTGTTCGGGTAAACGAAAGGCCCCGCTAAAGCCCTCGATACACCCTTTGATGAGGATGTTACCTCAGGTCAGGCTCGGTGTCAAGAAATAATTCACATGTGAATAAAAAACGCTTGACTTTTAATGAGAGTGTGGTATAATTAAATTATTAATGAGGGAGAAGTATGCCCTCAACAATTCAGATGTGAATGGGAGAAGAGAAATGGTTAAAACGATTGGCCTGGACAAACTGAGGAAGGACAACAGCAACTTGTGGCGCATAGAGGGGGTGGGCCGCACACTGATGGAGGAGTTGAAGAAGGTGAAGTTTAAAAAAGTCAAACCTAACCACATTGATGATCTGAGAAATTGGGTGGCAGTAACAGGGTACGGTGAGACGAACCCTTACACAGAACTGGACAAGAAACTAGATTTGGAAAAGTTTGCAGACTCCCTTCCTGAGGAGTACCAGGAAATTTTCAATCTCTTCCTGGAGAATCTGACTGTGCCTGAAATAAGTGTCGAATTGGGCATCCCGAAGCCTACGCTGTACTCGAAGCTGCGGTTCATAAATCAGTTGTACAAGGAATTTTACCTGGAGGAATAATGGAAGATCCAATAATTGGAACCAAATCAATTGTACCAAAAGACGCTGACGCTTTTGAACTAGCGGATTTCGAAACACCGCTTTCAACTTCAGCAGTACCTAATGTCATGTGGAGCATCGAGAAGCACAAAGTAGCTCAGATGATGGCTTTGTCAGGGTTATCCAAAGCTCAGATCAGCAGAGAAACCAAGGTTCCTATAGGAGCCATCAAGAAGTGGCAGGAAAGCTCGGAGTTCCGTGACTACGTAAACCAGTTGGTCCTCGAATCAGCAAATCTTATGAAGGCTACCCGCCTGCAGATCCTGACCAAAATCCTGAATGCCAGAATTGATGAAGCAGAAAAAACTGACGACTACGCTCGCCTCTCCAAAGCCGACACGGTGGACATCATCAACGCGATCCGGAAAGAGACGGTCGAGGATGAGGAGAAGAAGGAGTCCAAGTATGTTCAGATCCTGGAGAAGATGGTGGAATTGACCCACCAGCCCAGGGTGGTATCTCTGCCTAACCAGCAAAATTGATACGTTTGGTATTTTTTTGGCCCTATAAAGATATTGAGAACAAAATTCAATATCTTTTATGGGGTCCTTAAATGAATGCTTTTTTAGCCAAGATATTCGGCAACAGGCCTGGCGTCATTTTCAGGCTTTACATGGCAGCGGTGCTTTTTCAGTTTTCACTCCTAAGTTTCGCCTCAGTCGATTTGGCGGCAACGAATGATCTCTGCTTTGGTGCTTTCAACATGGTGCTGGATATCTCCTTCTGGCTCGGCGTGTTTTCATCGCTGGGCGCCTGTAGCTTGGCTTTTAGAAGCAAATACGTGAACTGGCCGCTAGGCATCCTACTCAGTGAATCAGCCGCAGTCCTCGCCTTCATCACCCTCAGCTATGACTACTTGACCCGCAAGCCTCCGATCATCGCAGGTAGCGTTCTCTCCATAACCGCCGCTATTTTCCTGATTGGAGGCCTTATCTATGAGCGAAGAAATCCTTAATTACAAAATCGAGCAGCTTGTAGAGCGAGTAGAAAAGTTGGAGGAGCACCACGAAAGGTGTGCTCAGCCGGAAGAAGGAACTCTGGCTTTGATGAAGACTAGCTTGAAGGAGGACATAGGTAAGGTGGAGTCGAAGTTTAATTGGCTCATCACCTTGATTCTCACAACTGTGCTGGGTGCTTTAGTGACCATCTTTTTAAGTAAGATGGGGTTTAATTGATGATTGAGAAAACTTGTAGGACTTGTGGACATGTAGGGCCGGTGGAGGAGTTTATAAAGGGGTTGAATTGGTGCAAGAAATGTAAAGCAGAATACTCCAAAACTTGGAAAAAGGCAGGAGGCAGTAACACAGAGATCAGGACGTGTAATTCGTGTGGTAAGACTGCCTCAGTAACTGAGTTTATCAATCACAGAAATACTTGCAAAATATGTGATAACAAACGCAACAATGAACGCAGGTACAGCGAAGATCCAAATAAAATAAAAATTTGTACAAAGTGCAACTATGAAGGTAAGGCCTCTGAATTTGAGCCCGGCAGGAATAGATGCAAGAAGTGCCTAAGTGACTACGGCAAAGTAGTCACCCCAAAGTGGAGGGCTAATAATGCAGAACATGTTATGGCCTACGGTATCAGATACTACGAACAGAACAAAACAAGGCTGAGTGTTCAGAAGAAAAAGTGGGTCAAACTGAATATCGTTAAAGTGTATGCAAGCAACCGTAACAGGATAGCCCACCTTAAATCAGTACCAGGTCAGCACAGTGCGGAAGACATAGTATCTCTGCACACCCAGCAATTAGGTCTCTGCACTTATTGTAGGACGGAATTAGGTACTAACTACCACGTAGATCATATCATCCCCTTGAGTAGAGAAGGTTCGTCTAACTGGCCTTCCAATCTTCAGCTTTTATGCCCTCAATGTAATTGTTCTAAACACGACAAAAATCACGAGGAGTACTTAGAATACAGACGGTACAGAGGCCTCCCTGTGTTTGACAATCAGGAGGCTGCATAATGGAACTAAGAGCTAGACGCGGAGCCGGAAGGATCACCAAGAAGAAACCAGAGGTTGTGGAGTACTTCAGGTTCAAGGGCAGGCTAACCACCCCTGCCTTCATCGAAGTCTTGAACGACGCCGGAATACAGTTTGAACCGCATGACGGGCAGTGGCAGATAATTGATGCCTACGAAGAAAGGATTCCGGCATCGGAATCTGTAATACAAATGGCACTTGAAAACGGCATCAATCTCGACTTTGAATATAAATATCGTGTAATTTCAGCTATTTGCGGTCGTCGTATGGGCAAGAGCGTGATCGCGTCTGTACTTGGCGCTCAAGAAATGTTGGTGCCCAACGCCAGAGTTTTGATTGTTTCCTACACTTTTTCCAACTGCCAGGTCATCTACGACAACGTTAGAAAAATCATAGTAGATCTGCTCGGCAAGGACGAAATTGTAGCCGACAGACAGCAAGCAATGGAGTTGATCTTAAAAAATGGAGCCGAACTTAGGGTGGGCTCCAACGACTCTATCGACAGCCTTCTCGGAAAAGCTGTGTCATTACTGATAGTTGACGAGGCGAAGGTTTTCAAGGAGCAAATTCTGGTCCGTGGGCTATTACCCATGCTACTCGACTACGCGCCCTTCAGTAGAACGGTCTTGATTTCTTCTCCAGAAAATAACTGGATAGAAGGCTGGTACAAAAGAGGCCAGTCCGACGAGTATCCTCGGTACTGGTCCATCAACCTTCCGACCCACGCGAACCCCACAATTCCCCGAGAAGAACTTGACCAGATGAAGAAGGACCTCCCGCCTGAAATTTACGAACAAGAGGTTCTCGGGCTCTTCACCTCCAACGCAGGCCTAGTTTGCCGTGAGTTCACCAAGGAAAGAAACGTCTACAGGCCCGAAGATTACCCGTTCCTCTACGAGTGGCTTCATTCGGGAAATGTCATCATCAACATGATCGACTCAGGATATTCGCACTACTTTGCGTCGGTCTGGGTCATGTATGTCGAGGAGTTGGACACCTACTTCGCCTTCGCTGAGTATGCCAAGAATAAGACCCTGACTTCCGAACATGCCAGATACATCAACGAGTTCGAGGCCGAGAACGACATCCAGGTTGACATCCGGTTTGCCGACCCCGCCGCCAGTCAACAGTTAGCGGACTTCACGGAGTATGACCTCTACTTCAACAAGGCTGCGAAGGTATTAAGAGAAACCATCAATAATCTCAATACTCTTTTCTTCCAGACTAGCGAGATCACAGGCAAGCCTCGGCTCCTAGTGAGTACTGAATGCCCCGAACTGATCAGGCAACTTTCCTCGGTCATCTGGAAAACTGGCAAAGACGACGAGCAGACCAAAGAACAGTCAGCTCAAGGCACCAAGCCGTTCACTCCAGACAAGGAAGGTCCTGTAGGAGGCGGAAACAAGACTGACTGGGACCTCTTCGACGCCTTTCGTTATGGCCTCTTTTCATTCATCAAAAATAACCGGGTTGACGCAACGGTAATCACAACTGAAACCGGGAACCAACGAGACGCCTCCGAAGATGAATTCGACGAGATGCTATACTCACGGGGATGGTTCAGGTTCAGTGACTCCGTTTAAACCCAAAAGGACACCAAATGGGATGGTTCTTCAAAGAGAGAGCACATCAGCCTAGCGTGGCTGTGTACTCGACTCCTCCACGACGCACGATTGACTACTCAGGCAAAGAAAACCCTGCCGACAAAATTACTTACACAGGCATAGGCCAAACCAAGTACGCCAGTGGATTACCTCCTTCCATCTTCGACAACCCGATCACAGCGGTTCGCTCTTATCCGGTAGTCTACTCGGTCATTTCAGCAATTTCCGACGCCATAGCTGGGTTGAACATCAAGGTCTATCAGCTTAAAGGTGGGCAGCGAACCGAGGCAATGGACCACCCCTTCTACAAAGTTTTCTCGAACCCTAATCCTTACCAAGGGAGTTTCGAGTTCCTCGAAGAACTTGAGCAGGGGCTGGACACCTGTGGGAACGTCTACATCCTGAAGGAACCTGGACCTAACGGGGTCGAACTTTACATCCTCAATCCGAAGTACGTAGCGATCCTTCCCGATCCTACTATTAAGGTCAAGGCCTACCGCTACTACATCAATGGTCAGTCTATGGATTTCCCCCCGGAGTCTGTCATCCACATCAAGTACAACGACGTGGACGATCCGTACTACGGGATGCCTCCTCTGGCTACTGCGACCGACGTAATCACTTTTGAGAAGAACCGCATCGCGTTTGCCAATCAATATTTTGTGAACGGCGCAATTCCGGTTGGGGTCCTTGAGACCGAGCAGGTTCTCGGTGAGACTCTCCTGAAGAAACTCAGGAAGGAATGGAGTGGGATTCATCAAGGAGTGAGTAACGCCCACAAAGTGGGGATTCTTCAAGGCGGGTTGAAGTACCGCGCAGTGTCCTCCCCAATCAAGGATCTGGATTTCCCTGGTTTGAAGAAGATGTCCCGCGAAGACATTTTGGCGATCTTCAAAGTGCCTGAGTCCATTCTTGGTAATCAGGAAGGTACGGGTGCTAAAGAAGGCAAGGACGCAGTGGTCGCCTTCTGGCGCCAGTGCATTATCCCTAGGCTTCGTAGGATCGAAAGCGGTCTGAATCGCGGCCTCCAGATCGAGATGTTTGGGCAGGGCACGTTCGTCTTTGAGTTCAACCTGAAAGATGTCGTAGCTTTGCAGGACGACAGAGAATCATTGAGCAAATACCTCCAGACTCTGGTAGGTAGCTCGATTATGACCGCCAATGAAGCCCGCGCCGTCATAGGCCTGCCTTTAAGTAAGGACCCCACCGCAGACGTTCTGATGGTCAACAACAGCCAATTCGGGAACGCTCTAATGCCGGTTGGAGACGTAGGAAATCAAGGCGCAGGCTCCAACGACAAGAAGCCTGGAGCAAAGCCGGGAGGGACTAAGCCTGTGAACGGAGAGAAGCCTAAGGCTAAACCTGCGGCTTAAAGTATTCATATGTGAATTAAAAATTAGAAAATTGATACAAAAATGGCAAAAAACATACCTATACATAAGATGAGGCATAAGGAGAATTATGGAAAATAAAACGTTCAACCTCTTGACCAAATTCGAGGTCAAAGCAGCGGCATCCCCTCCTCACGATCCCGACACTGGGGGTGCTTGAGTTTGGTTGACTTAAATGCCTTAACACGCGTGTGCAGTGAATGTGGCATAACAAAACCTAAAAGCGATTTTTACACCACCCGAAAAACTCATAAATGCAAAGAGTGCATTAAATTGACCACCCGAACCACCTGCAAGCATTGTGGAAAGCCAATAACAGGAGCGGGGCGGGAATTTTGTAGTAGGAGTTGTAAGGGCATTTTCCAGCATGGAGTCTCCAGGACTGCGGTTACTTGTAATTATTGTGGCATTACTTTTTACAAAAAGAATTCACATGCGAATAGATGCGAGACCCATTACTGCTCTAGAAAATGTATGGACGACAATTACAAAGAGGTGGGTCGGATAGACAAGATATGCGAATCCTGTGGGAAGGCATACTCACCACCCGCCTACAGAAGTTCCAGTAGGTTTTGCTCAAAAGGATGTGAGTATGTGTGGAGGTCCACGTTGACAGGAGAAAAATCATCCTTTTGGAAAGGAGGAGTAACTTCTGAACTGGAGTTAGCCCGCACAACTAAAGAGTTGGCTCAGTGGAAAATTGATGTGTTCACGCGCGATGATTATACGTGTCAACACTGTGGGATAAGAGGAGGCAAACTTAACGCCCACCACATAAAACGATTTAGGGATTTTCCTGATCTACGCACCGAGTTGTCCAACGGAATTACCCTTTGTGTTGATTGCCACAAAGTGGAAACTGCCAAGGAGCTTTCATCAGATTACCCTGCTAAAAAAGAAAAATTTAATCGCTGGAAGAAGGAGTCCTGATGGAAAATAAAAATTTTAATCTACTGACTAGATTTGAGGTCAAGGCTGCGACTGACCCTCCCCACGATCCAGCAACGTGTGACACTGGAGATTCCGAAGTAATCAAGATAGCAGGCTACGCGAACTTTTCTGGGGCTGTAGAAGAAGGCGATGTCTATTGCGATTTGGTCGGCGACTGCATAATCGCGAGTGGTATTGACGTAACGATCTGGAAGAAGAACCCCCAGATTCTACTCCAACATAACCGCCAGGCCACAATCGGCAGAGGGATTTCCGTAGTCAAGAAGAAGGATGGTCTTTACATCGAAGCAGAGATCCACAAGGGCGCGATGGATGATGAAGATTTCTACCGCATCAAATCGGGGCTCATCTCCTACTTCTCCGTCGGATTTAGATCTCTGGCTGGTGAGTACAAAAAGATCGGAGATCGCCAAGTCTACTTCATCACGAAGTCACTTTTGCTTGAGGTCTCGTGTGTTGGAATTCCAGCGAATTCAGCATCTTCCTTCCAAATCATCAAATCCCTCCCCGACGATGGAGGTTTCTACGCAGGCGAACTTACAGGAAAAATTTGTCCCACCATTGAAAATGAAACTCAAGAACAAAAAGGAGTAGCAATGAAATTCGTTTCTACGCTCAGAGACACCCTGCCTGAGGCAGAGGTCAAACGACTGGAGGCCCTCGGGATGGGCGCGAAGCTTGAGGAGGAAATCGAGGTCGATGCGAAAGCATATGTGGCCGAGGTTGTCTTCAAGGCGCTCGCGGAAGTCACCGACGCAATGAAGGCCCTTCAGGAAGAAGTAGCCAAGCTGCAGGAGCAACTCAAGGAGGCGCCCGCAGAGGAGACCCCTGAGGAAATCCCGGAAGAGGAAAAAGAGGCACCTGCTGAGGAAGAACTCAGTGAGGAAGATGTGACCACCATGAAAGAGCTGCTTGTGCAGATCGAAGAAATCAAAAAGGCGCTCGACTAAGAGAGCACAAACCAAACAGGAGATATCCAAACATGAGTAAAGAAATTCTTGAGCAGCTCCAGGGCGAAGTCGCCAACCTCACCAAAACTCTGGCTGATAAAGTCAATGCAAGCCAGACCGCAGAAGTCAAAGAACTGGGTGACAAACTGACCGCTCTCCAGGCTCAGATGACTGAGAAGCGTCACCAGTTCGCGGTTGACCAGCATGTCACCAAGGAGAAGTCTGTTGAACTCGACCGCAAGATGGATGAGCTGTTTATCGCCTCCCACCTCCTGCGTACCGAATCCGGGCACCTGAATAAAGACGCCTACGGCGCGATCCTCACTATTCCGGAGTACCGGGACGCAGTGAAAGCTTCGGGCTTCACCGTCGATGCCCAGACCACCACGGGTTCCGCCACGGGTCTTGAATTCATCCCCACCGCTTTCTCCAGCACCCTGAAGGAAGAGATCTGGCTGAAGCTGGAAATCGCCAATCTGTTCTCCCGCATCAACATGCCTGCTCCTACCTACGTACTGCCGTTCTCTCCGGGTCGTGGGATTGCTCAGAGTGTTGCCGAGGGTGGTGCTCCGACCAAGGTTAAAGCAAGCACCGCGAAGCTGACCTTCGCTAGCCAGAAAATCATGTCCAACATCGAGTTCACTGACGAATTCGAGCAGGACAGCATTGTGTCTGTGCTGCCGTTCATCCGCAAGCAGCTCATCGACGGCTTCGCGCTCGCGCAGGAAACTATGTCCCTGAACGGCGACAAGAACGCTACGCTGCTCGCCAACGGCGCCTATGGTGCAACTGACTGCCGTACTCTGGTCGCAGGCATCCGTGCAGACGCCACCAACTCTGCCGCAGGTAACGCCGCTGTTTCGTTCGCCTCTGGCGGGTTCACAGCGGACAACCTGCGCTCCCTCAGGACCGCGATGGGCAAGTATGGCAAAACCCCCTCGGACCTCGCGATCATCGTTTCGATGGCTGACTACAACAAGATGCTGGCTACCGCATGGAACAGCGGGGCATTCCAGATGCTCTACTCCTACGGCGCAGGCGCTACCCTCCTGACCGGCGAGATGGGCCGCTTCGACAACATCCCCATCATCGTCTCCGAACTGGTGCCGAAAGCCAACACCGGCTCCACTGCTGACCTCCCGGACGCACTTGGCGGTCTGAACGCTTCCGGCCTTCATGACTACACCACCGCAGCCAACAACGCCAAGAACACCTGCGTCCTGGTCAACAAGAACGCTTACATGTGGGGTGATCGCGACGCCTTCGCACTGGAGACCTTCCGCAACCCGTTCAACCAGACCCTGAACCTGATCGGTTCGCAGCGCCTCGACTTCCAGAAAGTCCTGACTGCTACCGACCCGACCTGCGCGGTAGGCATCAACTACTAAAATCTATTCAGATGTGAATAGGGCGGGGGCCTTAGCTCCCCCGCCCTTTCTCATAGGAATACAGGAGATTTATGGAACTCGCAGCTATTCAAACCTACAGAGAGCCGTCTTTCGAGATTTGGCCTGGAGGTGACACCATCGGCCTGGACATCTCTGAGGAGCACAAAGCGCAGATGCTTGCAGATTTTCCGCAGAAACTTCAGGTGATCGAAGATGTCGAGGCTTACTTGAAAGAGAAAACTGAAAGGCTCGCAGCAGAGGCCCAGAAGAATATGCAGGAGATCTTGGATCAGTATGAAGATGCTGACATCTTCAACCCCAAGCCTATGACTGCCAAAGAAGACGCCTTCGAGAAGGACAAGGATTTTGCCCCAGAGACCAAAGAGGATGCCCTTGAAATTGAGACTCCAGAAGCCAAGCAGGGCAAGGGCAAGAGGAAATAATCCATGAGCTTTACCACAGTAGCTAATGTAAAGACCTTCCTGAACCAGGATGTACTCACCACGGCCCAGAACAGCACCATCTCGGCGTTGATTCTTTTGATTGACGGGGTGATCAGCAACTACTGTGGCTGGGCTATGCTGGCTAAGGATTACGAAGAGAAGAAGTTCAACGGCAACGGCGACACCGAGTTGGACTTGGGGGTTTACCCGGTCAATTCAGTGGAAGAAGTTCTGATCTACGACGACCTCACCTACACCGTGTTCGAGGATGTGACTGCCGACATTGTTGCAGCGGAGGATGAAGGAGTCCTTCTCTTTAAGGATGGAAGCACGGTCTTCACCTTAGGTAGAAGGAACATCTCGATATCTTTCAACGCAGGTTTTGCTGAAGAAGAGATGCCGGACGACCTCAAGTATGCTGCATCTTACTTGGTAGCCATTGAGTACACCAAGATCGACAAAGAGACTTTGGGCGTATCGGCCCAGAAGTTTAACAATTTGGAAGAGAAGTTCGAAAGCGACGATCTTCCGATGCTAGTTAAAAGAGTTCTGGATCGCTATCGCAAAATTCTGGTTCTTTAAAGGAGGATCTTGGATGAGCAAATTTGCAGCAAGGTTATCCGCCAGAATCCTGAGAACTCGGACAGGGACCATTGACGGAGAGCCCCGGATCATCAATCTGGATCGCAACGAGAGCTTCTACGGCTACGTCGAGATCAACACTCAGGCCACCTCCCCTGTCGCCCGAATCAAGACCCACAAAGCCTGGTTCATGCCAGATGCTCCTGTCGGGGATGGGGAACTGATTCAGGACCGCGCTGACGACAAAAAGTACTTGGTCATGTCTCTGAAGAAGGAAATAGATGGTGGGGTATGCGCCTACATAGACGGGACGGTTTATTTTGTGAATGTGCTAGCCAACATCGAGCGGTTCTCTGATTCAAGTAGGAACTCGTTTGGTAGAGCTACCGAAGCTGAAGGTTCGATTGTGGCTTACGACGTGCCGATTATGACCTCCTCGATGTCGATGAACGTCAATGAACAGAAGGACCAAAACCTCGCTGCTGAGAAAATCAAAGTGGTTATCCAGAGCAAAGTTGGGGTCCAGATAAACGACCGCCTGATTTGTGACTCAGGCAGCGTGTACAAAGTCAACAGCATCAACCGAGATGACTTGGTTGGGCTGTGGGTTCTGTACGTTGATGTGGACGTGCGCTAATGATTACTTCTATCAAGTTCAAGAAATCCGACTTGACCAGGATCACCCAAAAAATCAAGAAACTCGAATCCAACGTGATGGACACGAAGAAGCTCTTCTACGTAATCGAGCACTACGCGAAGGCGTACAGGAACGGGGTGATCAAGGCCATAGGGACCGTGGAGGCTTCTACAGACATGGAAGGTGGCGGTCATGCTTATCCGGTCATATCCTTCGAGGGGCTTACGGCATCACCTGCTGGCGGTTGGGAACCACTCTCACCCAGGGCTATCAACAGCAAGATCAAGCGTGGAGGCAAGGTCACTTTTTGGTACCAGACCGGGGAAGTCTTTGGGGCGGTTGGGCATTCAGTTCAGGTTGGCTCCTACTACTCCGACCGGGTAGCCAAGGTCTTCGCTGGGATTGATGGCGCAAGAGACGCAGAGGCCCTCAAACACGCCTTACTGACTGAGTTCGGTGGGGTGAACGAGAAGAACAAACGAGTTCCGGCTCGCGCCCTCTTCACAATCGCCAACGAGCTTTTCAAAACCAAAAGAAATGAAATCGAGAAAGCGGTCATGACCGCAGTTTTAGAGGGCGTCAACTGGGGAGGGACTAAATGACTCTGACCGACATAGAAGCGTCCTTCTTCCGGTACCTCTACGAGCAACTCGAAGTGCCCTTCGGCATCCGAGTGTTCGAGGACATCACCTTGGAGGAATACGCAGATTTAGAAAAGTGGGTCGTCATCGAAACCCTGACTAATCCTACGGGAGACCAGCCGAAACAACTTTTTTTCATCCACATGGCTACGCAAAACAACGCAAAGCAGTCGAAAGAGGTTCTGATCAGGCTGGTTGATCAGGTCATGAAGGTGGTCAACAAAGGCACCACAATGGTGGTCTACGACTACGATGACGGACAAGAAATAGGTGGGATGGAGGTTCAAGAAACCAGCCTCAGCCCTGTAATGCCCCACTTCAGCGGCGGGGCTTTTCGCAGCTTAACAGTCGGCGTAACTTACGTCGCTGAAACAAACTAAAGGAGATTCACCAATGGCCGTATTAGGAAAAGATTATCAGCCGATTGTTAAAAATGCAGGAGACGTGTTGGTTGGCGTGGCCCAGGTGCGGGTCAGTAAGTCGTCTTACCGTCCTGCCGGGACTGCCGTTGTAGGTACCCCGATAGCCGCTTCCAAATCCAAAATCATCATCGACGAGTCCGATGGTGTGACCCCGGTTGTTTTACCTACCTCAGGGCTCCCCTCCGCAGTAGCAAATACCTGGACCGGGCAGCCTGTCACCGTGACAGGAACCTACACCGGGATCTACGACGGTTGCTTTATTGTCCGTGCTGGGGCGTACAACGACACCCTCGGGTCTGTGCTGGCTGCTACCGGGAAGGTTGAGGTCTTCGCCCCGAACGGTTTCAGGACCCAGCTTACCCTCGTAGGAGGGGCTGTAGCGGCTACTGAGATCGACCTGAACGACGAGTCAACTCCTACTGCATCCGGCCTGAGTATCGCTCTGGCATTCGGGGCATCCCCTACAGCGCAGGTAGGTGACACTTGGACAGTTCCTGTCTGGTCTGGTTCGGCTATTGACCGCACCCAGACCTGCATCGTGACTCCATTCTCGATGTTCAGGGGTGCTAATGAGTCTGTAGGTGGCTTGACCGATTCTTCCTTCGCACCGAACATCGACTCCATCGTGAGCCTCGAATCGGGATTTCCCGCAGAAGTAATGGACAGGATTGTCACTAAGACCAGTGGACAGATTACCTTCCAGGCCCAGGAATTCATCAACAGCCAGATCCAGATCCTTAAGGACATGGTTTCGCAGACCATCAACGAGGCTAAGATGTCTGCCTGCCCGGTCGAGGTTGTGGCGCGCACCAGAGGTAATACCCAGGTTTCCTTCTGGATTCCTAACGCAGGTATTTCCAAGGCACCTACCTACAACCCCAAGAACGAGTACTCCACTCTTCCGTGGGAGATGGAAGCAATCAACCAAACCGAGGTCTCCAAGAATGGGGATTTTGCCGCACTGCCCTCGTCCGGGAATCCGGCTGCTCCGAAAGAGTACGAGACGCTCCAAGCTTGGCTTCGCAACATCCCGCTTTACTCCGAACTCTACTATAAGCACTAAGTAGTTGATTTCATTCAACTTTTAATTCAGATGTGAATTCAAAATCAGAGGGCGAGGTTGATCTCAGCCTCGCCCTCTTGTTTCACGCGACATTCTCTTGGAGGAGAAATGGCTAAGGCTAAAGTAGAACCTAAAGAAACCTGGAAACAAATCTCGGACAGAAAGTATCAGAGACTCAACGCCGAAGGCGAGTGGGTCACCATCGACGTGCCCTATGGCAAAATCGAGATGCTCCTCTCGGAGTTCCTCGGCAGAAATGGAATCATCGACCCTTCCGCGGGTATTGTAAAAACCGACCTGATGACTCTCATCAATAACTTCGGGACCATCGGCGACATCATGCTGACCGAGTTCGATGAGCAGGGCAAAGTGAAGACCCAAGGCAACGTCAAGAATCTCTCGATGACCGAAGTGCCTGCACTCTTCACGATGGCGGTCCACATAATTGAAACTTTTATCAACGCGGTATCCTCGATGCAGGGAGCGGGGATGACCGCAGCGGAAAACGAGTAAGAAAAAAGGCTCCCGAGGAAGAGGACGATCCCCTCACCATTAACGACCTTTTGCATCTCCTCGCAGAATTCAACCCCCTCTCGGTTATCTACTACAAGTGGAATTACTCCTGGGACGAAATCAAACGACTTTACCAAGTCAAGACGAAGGATTGGGCTTCCAAAAGAAAGCTCGATTACGAGTTCCTGATTGACCTCGCGAGTGCAGCTTTGGGAGGCAAGAAAAAAGGGGAGGGAGAATACGGGTTGGATGGGGGAGATGGGTTGGATGAGATGACGCCTGAACAAGAGCAAGATTGGCGTGAGATTTTGGGTGATGCTGAGTTCGAGCGTCTGTACGGAAAATAAAGCAATCGGAATAGCGGGTTGAACTGGGTTAAGCCTCAAGTTTAACCCGCTATTTCCGTATGGAGAGCATTTATGTCGCAGAATGAGAAACTGGGAATTGAGATAAATATAGATTTGGGTAAGGCCAAGGAGCAGATCGACCGGCTGAATGGCTTGTTGGCGAAGCTTGGTCAGTCGCCAGACGCTGCTCAGAAGAGCTTGGAGAAGTTGACTGCTCGGATTGAGGCTTTGGGTAAGGCTACGGGCTTAGCTCCGGAAAAGGTCAAATCTTTGATGAAGGCTTTTGAGGACTCTTCCTCGTTCGAGAAGTTCTTCAAGAACTTAGGTAAGTTTGGAGAAGGAACTGAGAAAGTCCTGAATGCCGAAAAAGCGATGATCAGGCAGCGCAATAAGGACCTTGAAACCGCAGGCAATGAGCGGATGGTCCTGATCCGCAGGCAGACTCAGCAGGAGCTTGAAGAACGTAAAAGGGCTGTGCAGCAGATACAGGCTCAGTCCTCTCAGCAGCAGTTAGCTTGGAATGCAGCAGCCAGGACTCAAGGCGCTAAGTACCAAGGGGTACAGGGCGGTTTCGTTAGGTCCTCTGTGCAGGCTCAGAATCTGAACCCTGAAGCCCTTGCCCATATTCGGGCAGAAGCTACAAAGATGAACGCAGCGCTCAGCCAAAGCCCGAAGCACGTAAATGTGCTGAATGGCGCACTCGGTAAACTAACTGCTCGGATCGCGGAGTTCTACTCCATCCGAGGAGCGATGTTCGCAGTTACGAACCAGCTTCAGGAAGCCACGCGTTCCGCGATCTCCTTGAATCAGGCGATGTACGACATCGCGGCTATTTCGGGGGCTCCTGTAGACAGTGTGAACGTGTTCAGTGATGCCATCTTGAAGATCGCCAAGAACTCCAGGTTCACAGCGGATGAAGTATCCGGACTCATGAAGGTTCTCGCTCAGGCGGGCGTGAAGATGGAGCAGTTGCCTGCCGTGTCTGAAGCGGTTGGTATGTTCGCTACAGCCACAGGCTCCAGCCCTGCTGTTTCTGCAGATCTCACCACCACCGCGATGAACGTGTATGGCATCGCAGCGGAAAATGTAGCAAGAATCACGAATGCAATGACCGCTGCCCTGAACGAATCCAAACTTTCAACGGAAGGTTTGGCTACGGCTTTCAACTACCTGGCTCCGCAAGCCGCGCAGATGGGCATGTCGATGGAGCAGACCCTTGGGATGATTGCGACCCAAGCCCAGGCAGGCATCGAGCCCTCTACAATCGGTACGGGCTTGTCTCAGTTGATAAAGGATTTGGCGGCTCCTAAGCCTCGCCTCAAGAAGCTTCTCGAAGTTTATGGGATCGATGAAGAGTCCATCGACACGACCAAGCACACCTTGGACGAAGTAGCCGACGTGTTCCGGAATCACAACGTCAGGGTGCAGGACCTGATGGCTGCGATGGACACTCGTGTGGGCCGTGCGATGATCACCTCCATGACCCTCGGAGGAGATGCGTTCCGCCTGATGACCGAGAACGTCACAGGCACCAACGCGACAATGATCGCCTTCGACAAATCCATGCAGGGTGCCCAGGCCCGCCTCAACGTGATCAAGCAGACCTTCGCGAGCACGGTGGTGACTTTAGGCCAGGGTGGGTTGGGTGGTGCCTTATCTATGCTCACCGAAGGAATTACTTCGTTCGTCAGGGGGCTCGCTTCCGCACCAGGACAACTCCTGTTGGTTGCTGCTGCAATTGGTGGGATTGTTTTGGCTGTGAAAGCACTGTCAGGGAGTCTAGTTCTTCTGGGCATCGCTGCTAGTGCAACAGGGATAGGCCAGTTGCTAGGAGCGGTGGTTTTGCTTGGCTTTGCTATAGGTAAGCTAGGCGACTACCTCCACAAAGAGGAAGATGCAATTAAGGCGAGCAACGAAGCCTTGACCAAAAAGAGGACCATCACTGGCGAGTATGTAAAGCTCCTGAACCGCGCTGCGACTGAAAACTCGTCCCATAATGAGTCGATGAAGGAGGCAGCTAAGCTTTATCGGGAAGAAGGCGAACTCGCCTTGCCCAAAATAGCCAAGCTCAAGGGCCAATCCATCAAGCTCAGTGCTGAACTTAGGACTGAAATTACTAAATTTGCAGAGAAGCATCCGGAGTACTTAGAACTTCTGAACAAAGAAAAAATTAGTCTTACGGAACTCTACAACATTAAAGTTCGGATCAACAAGGAAAGCCAGGCTGATGATATCTCGCGCCTGAATAAGGCAAACAGCATCCGCCGCGATATTTCCTCCTCTCAATCGGTTCTTGCTTTATATGAGCAGGAGTTGGTCAAATCAAAGAATTCTGGTGCGTATAATCCAGGCAGGACTAAAGACGACATTCAGCGTGACGTTGACAGGATGAAGAAAAGTATTGGTGAGTTGAATCTTTTACGCACTGAAACTCTGAAGCCTGTTCAAATGCCCTACGCGTCCGACGAATTAGGACAGGTCTTCCCAATTTTTGACAAGCCCAAACCGGAGAAGCCTGATAAACCACCTCCTTCACACGCAGCGGAAGAAAGTGGCGTTGACATTCTCAAACGGGTCAAAAACAGGGAAGAGAAAAATCGCGAGGAACTCAAGCAGGAAGCTCTTCATCAAGCACGTTTGACCGGTGAGGCGGAACTCCAAGCGCTACAAAAGGCTGGTGACGAAACCAAAGATAAAAAGCTTGCAGTAGAGAAACAGCTTGATGAGGAATATGCTGCCCGGAGGAAAGCGGAGAGGGCAGCAGCATTCGCGCAACTCGCGGGCGACTTCGGTGGTTCTGCTCAGTTGAATGCAGACGGGTCCTACGGCATCACAGGTTACAACAAGAAAAAAGTCACTCCTGCCCAAGTTAAGTTGGGTCTTGCTGAAGTAGAAATGACACAGAAAGAACAAGAGAAAGCAGATCAGGCCAGAAAAATTAAAGAGCAGGCTGAGATTGCTAAGATGGCTGAAGCCAAGAAGGATGGGCATGGTCCTAAATCGCCCAACCTGATTGCAACACGGCTTGAAAAGCAGGACATGATGACAATGAAGTCCGTGCAGCAGCGGATTACATTGCGGAAGGAAGAGGCGTGGACAGCAGAAGAGGTAAATAAACTCGACCAAGAGTTACTAAGTGAAACAATTAAAATGGGGGAGATGAAGACACACAACCTCACAAAAGACAACGAGGAAATCCAGCTTTGGATGAAGAAGACGGAGCGCACGGAAGCAACCCGCGCTGAGTTCGAGAAGTACACGGCATTACATGATAACAACATAGTGGCGATGGAGGCACAGAACGCACTACTCGCAGAGCAGCGCGAGGAACTGAAGCGGATAGCTTCCCTTACAGATTCCATTCGCTTCAGTCAGGGTGTTCGTGGCGCGTTTCGGGAGCAGACAGACACTGGGGCGCTTAGTGAGCGGTTCGGCTCCGACATCACCAACTCAGCATTCAACGGAATCACAGGCACCCTCAGCAACACCCTCTCCACCTTCACGCTGCCCGATCAAGATGCCATTGACAGCATCAAGTCCAAGATCAACGAGTTGAATGTTCAGAAGGCACAGATCCAGGCCTCAATTAGTTCGATCACGTCGAAAGGCGAGTTCATGACCGGCGCCGACAAGTCCGCGTTGAATGAGCAGGCGTCTGGATTGGAGGCGGTTAATGCTTCTTTAAGAGAGCAGGAAAAGTTGTTAGATAAGCAGGGCAATGCTTGGTCTCGTTTTAAAGATGGGCTTGCTGAGACCATGAAGCTGATCCTGAAGACGCTGCAAGAATACATAATCAAGCTGATGGTTGTGGCTTTGGTTAAGAAGATCGCGGGTGTCGCCGCAGGGTCGGGCGGTGAGGGAACTATCCCCGCTATCGAAAACGTAGGTGGGCAGGATATTGCCACAGGCCTGGCTGCTACAGGAGCCACAGGCGGTTTGGTAGGCACCAACAGGATTGGCAAGAACCCCTTGATGGCCTTTGCGTCAGGTGGATTAGTCCCGATGATGCCTGGGGCTGACCCCAACAAAGACAGTGTTCATGCACTTCTGCAGCCAGGTGAATTTATTTTACCGGCGTCAGTAACCCGGAAGGTGGGTATCGGATTCCTTGAAAACCTCCGAGCACAGAAATTTGCAGAAGGGGGTTTGGTAGGCGGAACCAGCAGAGGCAAAGGTAGTTCAGGAGAAATCCCAGTCAATTTAACTTTGATCAACGTAGCTGACGTAAATAGCATCCCGCAGCAGCCAGTGGATGCAAATCAGGTTATCAACATCGTTAGTTTTGACATCAACAAAAAAGGCACCATACACAGAACAATGAAGCTAGCAATATAATAATGCGTACTCCAGAGGATCTAACAAATAAAACCTTCGGCAGACTTCTGGTGCTTAAAAGAGCGCCAAATAAAAACGGAAGAACCTGCTGGCTCTGCCTGTGTAACTGTGGGACTTTTAAGGAGGTGCGTGCTGCTAGCCTGAAAAGAGGCAGCACCACCTCCTGCGGTTGTAAGCGAAGAGAAAGGTTCCACGAATTGATGAAGCAAGGGACCTTGAAGGGACGCGGCGTCGAGCACATGAAATGGGCAGGTGCTATTAAATCAAGAGATGGGAAATCCTGTTTCCTCTGTGAGCACCCAAATAAGTTAGCCGCCCACCACCTCTATTCCTACCACGCTCATCCTGAATTGAGAATCGAGTTAACCAACGGGATCACTTTATGTGATCAGTGCCACAAAGAATTCCACAAGATGTTCTCGTTCAAATTTAATAACCCTGAGCAATTTACTGAGTTCCGGGAATATTATTTTGACCGGATGTATTCAGAAACGGATTTGAATTCAGATTGGCATATTTCTTTCCAAGAAAATTGATACATAAGTGGCTTTTTCAAACCTATACCAATAGTGAAGCAGCTTTTTTTCTTACTTGAGGAGAACCCATGCCAACCCCAGTTTTCCCTACAAATTATACAACGGCTGGTCTGCCCTCTACCACAGGGACGGACCACAGACTACCCAATCCCGCCCGACCATTAACCGAGGCAATCAAGGTTCCCTCAATCACTTTTCAGGCGGATTCGGGACATACCCAGCGCAGGGTAAAAAGCAACCCCATAAAAGTCTGGGATTGCAACTACCTGGCGCTCTACGCGAACCAGGCGCTAGCAATCGAGACCTTCTTTCTTCAAATGTATGGCTCTGTCACCTCTTTCGATTGGTGGCACCCAGTGACCAAAACAAAATACCACGTCCGTTTCCAGTCGGACACGCTCGAAAAAAAGTACATCGAGCACGGACCCAAAGGTCCCATATACACGCTCTCGTTTAAGCTGGAGCAGACGTGGTAGTTCCTGTTGATCCTGAAGTCCTATCAAACCTTCAGAAAGAATGCACCAAATCGAATAAAGAAATCTGCGGAATTATCAGCACAAACCAAGAAGTCTTCTTCATCCCCAACATCTCCAAAACCCCGAGCAACTCCTTCCTGATGGACCAAGCACAGTACTTCCGGACCCTGAATTCCCTCTCCCGTTCAGGCCTTGGAGTACTGTGCCTTTTCCACACTCATCCTGGAGCTTCACCGGAGCCCTCGGAGAAGGACTTGGAGTTTATGAAGAAATCTGTCTATGCGATGCTGATTGTTTCGTCTACCTCTTGGAGGTACTTAGATGGCCCGGATTAATCACCCGCTTTTCCAGAAGAAAACCACCGAATCTTCACAAGGCAAACTTCTTCATCTGATAGAAATTGAAATCCCTGACAATCCTACTTTAAGGATCGTGGATAGCAACTGCGACATCTCGTTCGGTTCGGTGGTTTATTCTAAATTCCCGGTTCAATATTCCGGAACTACGATGTCCTCTGACGGCTCCATCGACAAAGCCACGCTGACCGTAGCGAACCCAGGTAGGGTTTTTCAGTACTACGTGAACGACTTCAAAGCTTTGAGAGGAACCAGAGTCTCGGTTAAAACCACCTATGAATCCTTCGCGGATTTTACCTACACGTTTGGGGCCGATGGCTCGGTCACTCCGCAGGCAAACACTGATCCAGGCCCGGATTCAACAGCCTACATCGAGGACGCCTTCGTGGTGGACAGCTACACCTCCAACGAAACCTCGATTGTCTTCAACCTGGACCCGATTGTTGACTTCAATATTCGGCTTCCTCGGGTTGCCTTCAACTCCAACGTATGTCGATTCAGGTACAAAGATCCCCGGACCTGCATGTACTCTGGGAATCTAGCAACCTGCAAGAAGACGTTGGATGACTGCAAGCTTCATTTATTTGAAGTGGCTGATGCAGGAAGTACTACGATTGCTGCAGGGAGTTCTATAGCGACTGTCACAAATCTGGTGACTCCGCGTGCAGGCGATTTTCTAACAATTGGATCGGAAGTATTTGAAATCGAAGGAGTTATTGAAGGTTCTCCACTAACCAACCAGCCTACCTCGACCACGACTGATGGGCACAAAGTGGTCTACAAAAGGATTGTGTATCAAGGGGTTAGTATTCAATTGGCTTCTGTTTCTACTTTAGGCACTTCAGGTATTGGGAAAATCGGTAGAGGAAATCACGAACGATACGGTGGATTTCCTGGGGTTCCCTCAGGAGTTCGAAGGATCAGGCTGTGAGGTTTTTAGCCTATCTTCAGATCCCCTACTGCCATAAAAAGTCGGACTGCTTCAGCCTGGTCAGGAAATTTTATGAAAATGAATTTCAAATTGAACTCCCTGACTTCGACTACGAGGAAAATTGGCACGACTCAGATCCGGATCTGATTTTCTTGAAAGCTAGTGAATTTGGATTTTTTGAAATTTCTGGTTTACCTGAATTTGGCGACGTTCTGGTTTTGAAACACCGAGGGCTCCCAACTCATTTGGGCGTCGTAATCGACAAAGGGGATTTCCTCCACACAACTCTAAAAGGCACTGCCTGTCATTCACACGTTAGCGGGTTTTGGGCTGACAAGATTTGTGCAGTCCTCAGGTACAAAAAGGACTGAACCGTGAAAATACTTCTGGATAAAGAACTGATTCGCTACACCTCGCTTCAGGATGAAGTAGAAGTCTCAGGCACAACCGTGGTTGATGCCTTAGAAGACCTTTTTGGTAAATTCCCGCAGTTCCTGGTTTTCCTCACGGTGTATAAAGGCGCCGAAGCCGAGAAGACCTCGATCAAACTGAACGGCGAATACCTGTTCGATCCGAAGGACCTTCATCGGGTTGTTTGCGCTGAGGATGTTATTGAGTTTGGTAGGGATGTCCCTGAGGGTGAGAAGGGTGGGCTACAGATTTTAGCTGCGGTGGTTATTGCAGCAGTCAACACCTTGACCATCAAGAATCCCTATGTATATCAGTTTGCTATAGCACTAGCCATCGGAGGTGCTGCCGACTTAATAATCGGCTCCCCCAAGCTCCCTACATTCGACTCAGGCAACTCCACCTCAGCCACCTACACCTTCTCTGGAATCAAGAATACGACGGTCTCCGGAACCCCGATCCCGATTGTCTACGGCAGGCACCGGGTTGGCGGGCACGTCCTGAACGCTTACGTGGATGTTCTAGGCAAGTACAGTTATCTTTATGTCCTGCTTGGTATTGCAGCAGGACCAATAAATAAGATTGAGCCTGACAGCTTCGAAATCAATGAGCGTAAAGCAAACAATTTTCAGGACATAGCATTTTACTATAGAAAGGGGAATCAGTTTAATCTGCCTCCTTCGGACAACCCACTCATACAACCAAAGGAAGTGAAGTTCCTAGAGGAAGTGCCCTATACAAGTTTTGATGGTACCTATCATAAATTTGTATTACCCAACGCAGGAGATGTAGATGAGGTCTCTTTCGCGGTGTCCTACTGGGGAGGTACGTTTACCGCGCACATAGGTATATACAACTACAACGAGACTATTTTACTATATGAGACTACCAGTTCACTTTATAATTATGATAACCGAGTATGTTACTATGTTAATCACAATTTCGGAAGTATTCTTTCTGGTAATTTAGTAGTAAAAACTCGACTGGAACTTACTGCGGTATACACACCAGAAGATGCAAAGATAATTGATTACGTGAGCGTTAACACTTCGGAAACTACCCTAGATAATTTAGCAGTAATGAAGGGGTTCAACCAGATAGAGAATTCAATTAGCTTCAACCAGCTTATCCCTGACGAAGACCCTGACAACCAAAACATTGGAGCCATAGTCTCCACAGAAACTCCTGTGGAATCTGTTAAAATTAGATTGAATGCGCTAGGTTTCTACTCGAAAAGCGGCAATGAGCACGCCGAGGTCCAATTTAAGGTCTACACCAAACAAAGCAATGCGACTGACTGGAGCCTCTACAACTTCGCGGCAAATAAAGAGTCTGGGGTAGAAGATAAGGATTGGGACTACTTCAAAACTGACAAGCCATCCAAAACTGAAGTCTCCGTAGCGAGAACCATCACCCTACCCAGCATCGACTACTACGACATCAAGATCGTTAGAGTAACCCCGAGGAACGCTTCAGACATTACGATCTCAGACGACATCTACTTAGCCGACCTTATAGAGATATCATCGGAAGGCTTGGCTTACCCTTGGGTCGCACTATTAGGAGCCAGGATCAGAGCTACGGATCAAATCTCAGGGAGCCTCCCCACGATCACGTCGATCATCGAAGGCTCCTGTGTGTCTCTGCCGACAGGCTACGTCAGCAAGTACGACCCTCTGACCAACCGCTCGATCCGCTACTGGGAAGACACTTGGGATGGCACCATGAGCACCGATTCCGACCCCGATAACGTCATCTGGACCGACTCCCCCATCTGGTGCCTCTGGGACCTCTTGACCAACCCGATTCACGGCCTCAACGAGCATTTTAGTATTAAGCCGGAAAAGAAGAATCTGGTTCTGGCTAACCTAGTGCAGATGAGTTACTACTGCGACCAATATTTGTTTGAGGACGGTACGGTTGCTGCCTCCTACAACGAGGTCGATGATGAAGATGTGTTTCCTCGGGTAAGGTATTCGCTGAACCTGGTCATCGACCAAAGCAAGTCAGCGAGAGAATGGGTCAACGTTATTTGCGCCTCGATGAACGCGTTGCTCTTCCAAGCAGATGGGATGGTCTACCTCGATGTAGACCAGCCGAAGAACATCACGCAGATTTTCAACATGAGCAACATCAAGGATTATTCGCAGAGTTGTGCTTCGCTCAGAGCGATCCCCAATACTTACGAGGTTAGCTTTTACAACAAGGACAAGGACTACGATCAAGATTCGTTCTTGGTTGAGACTCCTGAGTACCAAGCAAGTGACTTAACCACAGAAGAACGCAAGCAGACCCTGAGTTATATCGGGGTCACCGACGAGCGCCAGGTTAGAAATCTTTTGTTTAGGACGATGAACGTAGCGAGCAACACCGGGACCATCGTTAGTTTTAAGACCGGCACGGAAGGCCTGATGAGCACCGTATTTTCCGTGGTAGGCGTTCAACACGACGTACCCCAATGGGGCTCGGGTGGGCTTATTCAGGAAGTGGAAGATGCCGGATCTTCCTGGCTGGTCACCTTGAGTGATTCCTTCGTCTACACCTTACTTGAAGGAGATAACCTCTGGGGCCAATTGGCAATCAGCATCTCGAACGCAGGAAAGGTTCCAGTTGAAATCGGAGTGGTTGAGCCTGGGGTTAACGGGACATATTCAGAAGTGAATATTTCTAAGACCTACGTGGATTCTGAGGGAGCAACCCAGAACTTCACTCCTGTAGTCGGAGCAACATACATCTTGGGCCAAGTCACCAACACGGTGAAACCATTCAAGATTCTGAATCTTAAAAGGGACTCAGACGAGCTTACCGAAGTCACAGCCGTTGAATACTTAGAAGACGCTTACTCGGATGACGTCACTAACATGCCGGTCGTGGCAATGCCTTCGTTCAGCCAATTACCTCCCGTGGAGAAATCTTCTGTCACATCAGTCGTGGCTGAAGAGACCATCTACGTGGATACCACAGGAAACCTGAAGACCGGAGCCACGGTTTACTACGCAGTTCAAAACAACCTCCTCTGGACAGGCTGCATCGTCTACTACGGGATCGCAGGTAATTACTCACTGACTCCTGTGGATAAAACCGGAATCGTGTTCATCCCGGAAATCTCTGAGGAAGGCGACTACGATTTCATCTGCATATCCCTTTACTCAGACGGGACCAGGCAAACCGTAGCAGATGCTCTGGCAGATCCCAAGCAGCCCTATACCTCCCTCCATCTCACGCCCTACGTGGAAAACACGGAGTTCCTTAAAGGAGTCTCTGGGCTTCAGTTGGTAGGCCAAGGGAACGACTCTGAATTCGTAGGCAAAGACGCCAAGTTCACTTGGAAGAGGCCATCGGCTACTGACTTCGGGCTCAACTCGATTGCCTCAGATAATCCTCTGGGCGTTCAAAACGCCGACAGTTGGCTTAGAGAGTACCAAATTACCGTTAAGAACACGGACGGCTCGATTAGGCACACTACAAAGGTATATGCAGAGGCATACGATTACAAATATGAGCAGAACTATGTGGACGGCTCAGGCAGACCTACTAGATCATTTTCGATAATTGTAGTTGCTGTCGATAGACTAGGTAGATCCAGTAAACCAGTTAGTATTACTGTCAATAATCCAGCGCCTGCTATATTAACCTAAAGGAGCATTTGTGATAGAACTAAATGCTGGAATTAAATTCTTCACTATTTCATTTTTACCATCAGTAGAAATGGATGTTGTTGGGTACACCATTCATGCAGTACATCAGGACGACTTGGTAAATGGTGATTTTGTACCCAGTGCTTCTACTCAGATTAACGCAGGGCCTGAAACTACTTTTACTTACAAAGTATCTCAAGCTGGAACCTACTTTGTTAGAGCAGCCGCCTACGATTCATTTGAGGACACCAAAAATATTAACTATAGTTCCCTCAATTGGACACCATTATATTCAGTTGCCGTTTCAAGTTTAGACCCTCTTGACTTGGTAGCTCCTGACACACCTACAGGTTTAACCTTAGACACTGGCTTAGATACCACGCAGGCTATCCAAGATACCACATTTATTACAGCTACTTGGAGTCAACCAGCAGACCCTACAGTAGACCTAGCGGGGTATTCAGTTCAACTCAAGAAGGGTGCTGAGGTTGACTATATTGAAACTGCTATAAACGGCAAGGACACCCTGACTACTAAATTTAGCGGGCTTGTGGCTAATACTAGTTACAGCGTCAGGGTGTCTGCCTACGATAAATGGGGTAACATCTCGGCGTACTCCCCCTGGGTGGCTATAACTACGACTAAGGACGAAACTATACCAAATGATGTAGTTCTGTCTTCAGTTACTTCTGCCTTTAAAAATGTGTTCATCAGTTGGGTAGCATCTACTGACACCGATATCAATTACTACCAGATAGACGTAGCGACTAACTCAGGATTTACCGTAGGGCTTCGTTCCTTTAACGTTACAGGGACAAGCCTAACCGTAGACGCTGTTTCTGGCTCAACTTACTACGTAAGGGCCAAAGCTGTAGACTTCTCAGGTAACGTTTCAGTTAACTACAGCAACGTGCTGAACACAACCGCAGCGTTAGTTTCGGGTATAGATATAGCCGCCTTAACTTTGACAGCAAGTAATATCGCAAATGGAGAGATAGATTTAGGTGGAAGTAAAATAACCGGATTGCTGGCTAATGCAAATTTAGCTCAAATTACTGACGCAACTAAGATTGCAGACAGCCTGATAATTACAAGTAAAATCGCAGACGCAGCAATACTAAGTACTAAGTTAGCGGCAGGAGCAGTAGACAATACCAAAATTGCAGATGGAGCTATTAGCGCGGCTAAAGTGGCAGCCAGTGCTATAGACGCAACCAAGACCAGCATAGCCGCCATAAATAGCAGCACAGGTAATCTTAATGCAGGCACTGTGTCCGCTTCGAATTTAGTCGCTAATGCAGTTACCGCCACCGCGATAGCAGCGAGCGCCGTGACCGCAGCAAAACTTAGTGTTGCCGCGATAGACCCCGCTTCCGGAAACCTAGCCGCTAACAGTGTAACCGCAGGTACAATTGCCGCAGGCACTATTGTTGCTGCTGACATAGCGGCTGACACAATTACCGCAAGTAACATTGCTGCAGGGGCCATAGGCGCAACTGAAATTGCAGCGGGAGCCATAACAGCAGGTAAAATCGCAGCGGGGGCTATTGTTGCTGCTGACATAGCTGCCGACACAATTACCGCAAGTAACATTGCAGCGGGGGCTATCACAGCAGCGGAGTTATCCACTAATAGTGTTGTGGCTGGTAAGATAGCAGCCAATACCCTGACTGTAGGCGACGGGGTAATGGCTAACGCTTATATCACTTCTGCCCTTATTGCCAATCTTGCAGTAGGTTCAGCACAAATCCAGGACGCCGCCATTACTAATGCTAAGATTGGAGCCCTCGCAGTAGGTTCAGCACAAATTCAAGATGCCGCCATTACTAATGCTAAAATAGGAACTTTGGCAGTAAATACGAGTAACATAGTGGATGCTGCCATAAGTACAGCTAAAATTGCAAACCTAGCAGTAGACGTAGGTAAAATTGCAGACGCCACTATTACAGATGCTAAGATAGCCAACGCTACGATTACCTCAGCTAAAATTAATGACCTATCCGCAGGTAAAATTACTACAGGGACTTTGGCTGCAACCTCAGTTATAGCTGTAGGGGATGATAGGGTTAAAATTGACGGAACGAATAAACGAATCACAGTTAACGATGGGACTTACGACAGGGTTATTTTAGGTAATACTGGAGCAGGATCTTATGGCCTAGTCATAAATAACGCAGCAGGGCAATCCATATTTCACACAGATGGAAACATTGACGGAACTAAGATAGCAAACTTAGCTGTTACCGGTAGCGTAGCGGTAGGAGGCTCGGTGACAATCGGAGGCGCTACCCTTACGTTTACTGCACCTAATCCCGCAGGTATTGGTGCTGTGGCTGTTGACTTGAGCAACGCTCCCACAAGTATTTTGAACAGTAGCGTGACTGCGGACACGCTGAGTGTTGTTAAGACAGACGCCTCCAACGCCCCGTCAAGCATCCTCAACAGCAGCATCTCAATCAGTTCCACTGGGGTTTTGTCCGGAGGCGGCGGCGGGACCGTTACTTTATCAGGGTTGGGCTACACGATTCCCACCTACAATCTGATTACAGGAGGACCTCCGGTTACCGCAGACAACACCAGTTCCATCTTAAGTAATGAAAGTGGGCAGGTGGGCACCTTAACACTGAACGCAGCCCTGACCATCAACTCCCTCCTGACCATCTCAGGAAGTGCCGCAGGAATAACTTCCGGGCTGGCAAGTTATTCTTCTGATGGTACCGGCTTCTGGATCAGCAAGGACACAAGCAACTCGCGAATGCGCGTGGGCACTGTGAGCGGTGGAGTTCTGACCAACGGGTTCGTTTGGGATGGGACTGCGTTTAAAGTGAGGGGGGCACTGAACGCAGATGATATGACAGCCGGTACACTAAATGTTGATGATTTAGTCGCTCCCAACTCTATCATCAATCCGGAGTCTGCATACACGCCTGACGCAGTAATAATAACAACCGAAGCAGATATACAGTCCGTAACCATCGTAGCAACAGGTAAGCCCATTTTATTGACAGTCAGTTTCCAACAGTTAGGTGGAACGTCTGCTCAGTTACGCTTAAAAAGAACCACATCAGGAGTTACAACCACCTTACTAGGTCCAAATAGCCAAGATGGAACTCACGCAGGGTTTGTCAGTTTTTCTATTATGGATTCCCCCGCTGCTGGTACTCATATTTATAGCATAACCGGTACTAACATAAGTGTTCAGTACCGGTCGTTGGTCGCTATTGAACTCAAAACAAGCTCTCTGTCTTAATTAACTGTTACATAGTCGTAAGAGCCTGTGTCTCGGTAGCATTTGATCTGGGTATCGGTGGCACTAACCCTTAGAACCGGAGGGATATACATATCACCGGGGAGTAAAATACCAGTGCCCTCAGTAATTACACTACTCGTAATTGAGCACGCTTGGATAGCAGCCTCTTGTGTTCCCAGGTCTCTAGTCCCAATTCCAATTTTGTAATTTTTAGCGGGCTCCACATAATCCGGATCTCCACAACCAGCCAACAACCCAACGACCAGCAAAATAATCATTTTTTTCATCACCCACCTCCTAGAAATTTAATTAATCAAACTGTACCTCAACCCAAACAACCTGTCAACATAAAAATTCACTTCTGCACATAAATTCACTCCACCAAAGGAGTCTCCTAGATGGCGCAATACAAACTCGGAACAATTTCAATAACTAACGGAACCAACATCGTCACCGGGGCTTCAACACAATTTCTAGCAAATGTGGCTGTAGGCAACTCCTTCAAGGTCTCTGGAGTAAATGCTCTTTACAATGTGATCGCGGTGGACTCCGACACGCAGATTAGGATAAGCCCAAATTACGCCGGGACGACTGTTGCAGGAAGCCAGTACCAGATTTCTAAGGACTTCACGCCTAATTTAGGATTGGCAGAAATCGAGACAGGGGATTCCGAATTCGCGTTCCACCTGACCCACGAGGTCATCCGGAAGTTGGACGCGGCAATTCCTGATTATACCGATGCGTTGGCGGGGAAATCTCCTTTGGCTGGGCCTGGGGCTGCGCAGGCGTTTAGTGTGGGGGCTTTGAGTGCTGCGGGTGTAACGATAGCAGCAACCTCTCCTAAACTCAGCCTTAACGCATTTTCTGACGCAGCCAAGGGGCTTGTCTTCGTCTCAGACAATGACGGCGGGATCATCCACAGTAAGGCAGCATTCCCGATGCTGAGGTTCGGTCATTCCACCAACGGCGGGACAACCATAGTTGAGGATATGCGATTAACAAACACAGGCAACCTCCTCATCAACACCCCTACAGACAACGGCTCTGGTGCGAAGTTGCAGGTGAATGGTTCTATAAACGCAGGAGACGTTAATAACGGCTCATTTATAGCCGGGACCACGCCCACATACCAAGGTAAATTCACCTATGCCGCAGCAGGAGACACAGCACTATACATCGACCAAACATACGACAGTGCCAGTGCATCAATAATGTTCAGAATGCGCACTTCTAGCACAAATATTAATACACCACTTTGCATAAAGGGTACGGGTACTGTACTTGTGAACACCACCACCGAAAACGGCTCTGGCGCGGTGTTACAGGTTGCAGGCGCGGGTACATTCAGTGGTGCGGCTGTGTCAACGCCATTAGCAAGTGCAGTTACTATTGATACCGCTGGCGGCATTGGTCGGATTATGTGCTCAGAGGCGGGAGGTACGTGGAATGCAACACTCTCTGTCGTACCGTATGGTGGGAATCTCTTAGTAGGCACAACTACAGACAATGGCTCTGGCGCGGTGTTACAGGCGAATGGGAATGTTACTTTCGCGGGCAACGTTAGGTGCAACATAGCCGCAGGACAAACCCTTACAGATAACTATGATTTTCATATAGTAATGGTTGACAACACGCATATTCAGCTCGGGATGCGGGGGTCTGATGGTGTTATCCGCTCTGTCACCCTAGCACTCGCATAAAAGGAGCCATAAAAATGGGCACACCCAACTATAACGAGAAGCCAGTTTCCGCTACCACTTGGGAACGCACATGTGCAATCAGGATTGAGAACACCTACGGCCAGATGCCCTCCGTAATGACGGTTGAGGAAGTAATCACCGTAGATGCTGAAGGCGTGAAAGTTTCTGCCAAGCCCAACGGGAACCTCTGCCTGACCTTCGACCCTGAGAATGAAGATGACATGTTCGTCTACAACCATCTGAACGCGAAGACAATCGCTGCTAGAGAAGCACGAGACCTCAACCAATAAAAGGAAATAAAATGAACTTTCAGATCGAACTCGCAGAAAATGAAATCAACTACATTTTAGCTTCTCTCCAAGAAAAGCCCTTCAAAGAAGTCGTTGGGCTGATCGACAAGATCATGAAGCAGGCGAATGCTCAGTTGGCTGAAAAGAAGGTTGAGGAGCAAGAATAAGAATTCAGATGTGAATCCTTGGAGGAGCCAGAATGAACCACAACGACACAATTGAGCAGGGCGCCACTTTCTATCGAGAGGTGGTCCTCTACACGGACATAAGCAAAACCACACCGATCAACCTCACTGACAAGACTCCCAGAGCCTCCCTCATGACTCAGAATGGCCTGCACGTGGCAGATTTCGGGTGCGCTGTTTTGGCTGCGTTAGAAGGCAAGATCGCTTGGACCATGCCTCGTGCTACCACAGCCTCACTAGAGCCTAGGCAGTACCTCTACAATTTGGATCTTGACGACGCTGACGATATCACCACCGACCGGGCTTTGTCTGGGCAGATCACGGTGAAGACCGGGCAGGTGCTTTAATGATCGCCGTGGTCGCGGCTAGAGCCATCTTCGGGCTGATTTTAGCTGGGCTAATCCATGCGTCGGTGGTCTCGGAGGAAATCTATTGGGGTGTAAGAGCGCCTAGAGAAATTCATTCGCTGGTGCAAACTAGGCCTCCTGCCGTGACCGCTGAGGGAAACCTCTACGACGCAACAACCGGCGCGTTTCTATACGACGCAGTTACAGGAGCGCCTTTAATGGCTTAGTGAGGTGGAAATGTCGGTTCAACCAATTTCATTACAATCAGTTTTAGAAGGGGCTCCTATTGAAGAGAGCCCTGAAAGCGGGGATTACTTAGTCTCCGTGCGTAGTGGTGTCATCCACAAGATCGGCTATTCCTCCCTCACCTTGTCTCCCTCTGAACGTGCTGCCAACGGTGAAGTGACTCAGATCCTCGGCTACCTCGCTGAGTCAGGTGATTTTGATACCCCGACATTAGCTTTGATAGAAGAAAAACGCACTGCGGGTTGGCCTGACTATGCAATACACATTCGCATCATGGGTACATCTGTCGGGGGTCTTGGCACTTTTGTCGGGGTTTCTGCTGCAGCGAGTGTCGCTGAAATTTCTGGAGTAGGTGGATTAGCAGGACTAGGCTCTCTCGCGGGTATTTTTGTTTCGGCAGATGCTGCTGAAATTTCCGGCGTTGGTGTAGCAATTGGCCTTGGTTCTCTCACGGGTATCTCCGGGGCAATCAGTGTTGCTGAGATTTCAGGGGCAGGCATAGCACTAGGCACCGGGAATCTTGCCGGTGTGCAAACCGCTTCGTCCATGAGTGATCTCGGAGGAATCGGCATTGCTGCTGGGGAGGGAATTGGGTCGGTTACCGGAGTCCTGGCTACATTGAGCGTGGCAGAACTTCTTGGCGCAGGAATCTCCTTAGGGATTGGGGCTTTGGCTGAAGTCGTTGTCGGAACCTCCGTAGAGGAAATTAGTGGTTCTGGTGAAGTAGTCATTCTAGGAACGGGCGAACTAACAGATGTGAGTGCTGGAACCAGTGTTGCTGAAATATCCGGTACCGGTGTAGCACTTGGGGCCGCTGATTTGACCAGTGTAACTGTATCCACAGTGGTCGCTGAAATATCTGGAGTAGGTGAGGTTGTGTCTATTCCCGGCATTGCCTCCCTGACTGGAGTTACAACTTCATCGAGCAGTGGGACTGTGACTGGAGTTGGGGTTGTAGTTGGCATTGGGGCTGCTACTGGAGTGGCGGTTACATCATCTGTGGCTAGCGTCGGAGGGGTTGGTGCGGCATCCGCGCCCCTCGCACCTTCGGGCTTCTCCGTTTCTAACTCCCCCGCGCAGATTACGGCGGTATGGACAGACCTTACAGGAGAAACGAGCTACGAACTGTTCTATTCAACCAACTCAGGACTCAATGAGGCGACAGACGGGCTATCCGGTTACGTCTCAACAGTTGCTTACCCTGCTACGCCGCAATCGGCTGTCTCAGGACATATTACAGGTATACCTGCGGGGTCTGTTCAGCACGTACTTAATGGGATGCTTACTCAGGGAACAACTTATTATGTGAGAGTAGGTGGAAGAAACGGTACAGTGCTTGGCACTCTAGCCGCCGCGTCTAGTGCTGCTGCTGCTGCTATTCTGTATGATGCTTTTACAGGAGAGGGCGCGTTAGGTAGTAATTGGGGGGCTAACCCCTATACCGGTACCGCAACAAAAACAGGGGGTAAGTTAGTATCGAACGGTAATGCAATACAGCGATGGACAGGCAGCTTCGGCTCAAATCAATTTTCACGCATTACTGTTGATACGCTAGCAATTTCAGATAGCAGTGCTTACGGGGTGACTGTCAGAGATAACGGGAGCAAAACGTATTATGCCCTACGCACATATTGGGAGTCTAGGGAGAGCGATGGCTATTGGTACGACACCTACGTATTTGACATCATAAAAATTGTAGGGGGTGCCTATATAGGTTCCTTGCTTAACATTGAAGGTGGGCCGGACGCAAACATCACTCTTAAATTGGAAATTTCAGGTTCATTGTTAACAGCATACTATTCAACTAACAACGGGACGAATTGGACGTTAATTGACTCCGTTACAGATAGCGTGTCACCTATAGCAACAGGCAATCCTGGCTTCTATGTCTCGGCTACAGGCGCAATACCTATAACATTAGATAATTGGTATGGTGGCACTCTATGACCCTTGAACTGTCAGAACCCGTAAGGGTTGGTGATTGGGAGCCTTTCTATTGCGGCACAGGTTACGCTGCTGATGGCTATTTCTACGTTTTTGGTGGAAATGCGACAGAAGAAGAGGGTGGTGCAGACAATTCCCCCTACACTCGTGTTGTACGATCACTAAACTTGTTGGATTGGGAAGACGTAGTTAGAGGTACGTCCATTGATTATCGCGCCCCAGATTGTGGCAAAATCCATCTACCTGATGGTAGGTCCGGTTATTGGGGTTGGTATTGCTATAGAGACAACAATGCACAACTATACGCTGAAAATGCGTTGTATTACTATTTCCAGGAAACACACACACCATCAATAGACGACACTCTTTTCAGAAGGGTTGCTCCTACGTTATCAAATGGCGGAAATTACTTCTTTGCCGCAGGTTTGGCCGCACTTCCAATCATAAGAGGTGACTATGTTTATTGGTTATCATGGTTGGACCCTACGCAAGCCATTCGTGAAGCTGCCATACCCAACGCGACTACCGGGAATAGGTTACGTATTTGGAGAGCACCCGTATCAAGCATAGGTCAAAATGACTGCTTTACTACTTACGCCGACATAGGCCCAATCCCAAACTGTTACATGAGTGAACCGGACTGGGTAGAAACAAATTCTGGGGAAATAATCATAGTAGTGCGGGTTGAATCAAGCAACGCAACAGGGGGAAAGAAGGGAACATTTATTACACGTAGTTCGAACTTCCTTAATTGGTCAAGTCCTTCTTTTTTATGTAATGGGTTCCCACCGCAGATATTCAAAGATTTTGACGGGACTATCTATGTTGCTGCTGCTGAACGGGGTTCGGGATATGGGGGAAACAGATGGGATAGCACCTCCGGCAGTCAACAGGAGTGTTACGCTCTCACGTCAACTGATAACGGTGCAACCTTTTCAGCACCACAGGTCGTAGCGAACTTAAATGATGCCACAGGGGGGTATTCGTATTTTGGTAGGTACAAAAATAAACTAATTCACGGATTTTACCAAGACCCCTCAGGCAGCGAAGGACAGTATGTACAGACGCAAGCTGACGCGGGCTTAAACATTACAATTAACGTAGTTGATTCACTTACATTACAAGCTACGGCAAACGGTCATGATATAACCGCTGACGGTTTGTGGTATAGCAGTAACCCCACAAGTGTCAAAGTTTTCAATGGGGTACTGACGCCTTTGTCAGATGGCAGTGTCACGATAACCTTCGACTATGCAGGATACCTAGCCACAACTGAATATGCACCGCCCGGAGTTGGTACCTGCGTAGGAGTTACAACCGGAACAAGCACAGGAGTGCTTACAGGGGCCGGTATCACAGTAGGAACTGGGTCACTCGCCAGCACTTCAGTCTCAGCTTCCGCAGCAACAATAATTGGTACAGGCGCAATCCTTGGGGCGGGTAACCTCTCCGGGACAGCAACCAATGCAACCACAGAGGCAGCAACAGGAAGCGGAGTTGCAATAGGCTTAGGACAACTCACTGAAATTTCCACTACAGCAACCACAGCTTCAATAGAAGGGATAGGCCAAGCAATTATCGAGGGGGCAGGTACTGCTTCAGGAGTCACAGCAGAAACCAGCGTGGAATCCGTGACTGGCACTGGAGTGACTGCAAGTTCGATCAATCAAATCCGCGCCCCCAATAATCAGATCATCGACCTTCGGGATGTCAACAATCAACCCATAACCATGCAGTATTTATAGGAGTTTCAAAAATGGCATACAACGCCGGAGTAACCCGTTATCAGAAGAAGAAGTGGATGGACGAGCTTGTGACCAAAATCGGTGCAGGTTCCCTCAAGATGTCCATCCACAGCACCACTACCACCTGGGATGCTACTACCGATCCCTCAACCCCGCAGGTTTATGGTACTACGGGCGAACTGACTTCGACTGGCACCGGCTACACCGCAGGCGGCTACGTGCTCACTGCAGCCAACCTCACTGCGAGCGGCAACGCCTACCAGCTTGATTTCGCAGATGTAGTTACCAGCGCAGGAACCATCGCAACCGGCACCTACTGCGGTTGTATCTACGACACTACGGACTCCAGCCGTGTTCTGGCGATCTGCACCATGACCGTCACTCAGGCATCCGCTGGTGGTGCAATGACCTTCACCATCCCGGCTAACGCCATTGCGCTGACCTAATCAAATTCAGATGTGAATTTAGAGCCGCTCTTGAATTAGAGAGCGGCTCTTTCAGGAGTAATAAATGAAACCCAAGTGGCTGGAAATTGCAGAAAAAGAAATTGGGGTGCAAGAAAAAAGGGGCGGCGAAAATCCAAGGATCATCAAGTACCACTCATCCACCTCGCTGAAAGCCAAGGAGGACGAAATTGCCTGGTGTAGTTCCTACGTAAATTGGTGTGTCACCCAAGCAGGTGTCAAAGGCACCAATTCGGCTGCTGCGATTTCGTGGTTGAACTGGGGTGTCCCAACAGAGCCCAAAGAAGGCGCCATCGTAATCATCAGACAGAAACAAAAGTCCAACGACAAAGCAACCGGAAGTTCTTCAGGGAATCATGTGGCTTTCTTCAAAGAGATAAAAGAAGGAAGGATTTTTCTTTTGGGCGGGAATCAGTCGGACCAGGTGAAAATTTCTAGTTTCGGTCTTGGGAGTTACGAGGTTCTTGGTTACAGGTGGCCTACTCAGGCTTAATAAAATATTACGGAGATAAAAATGAAAAAGATTATTTTGCTTCTGGCAGCACTTCTGGGTGCCCCCGCAGCCTTTGCCGCTTCACCGGGGGTTCCTCGAAAGGGACTTCAATAGTGCTGTCATCCAAGGAGGGGCGCCTAATGGTACTCTCTCGCAGACCCTAACTATCAACTCCACGACCATTGATGGCACTAACTCGATCTGGTGGTCACTGTATCCGCCTACTGCTTGCAAGGTCCGGCTGATGCCTACTTCTGCGAAAGGATCTTACCCTCAATTCACGGCTCCTGTTGGGGTTAATCTCTCCAGATTTGTGAACAAGGCGACTCCTTTCATCAATTTCAGCGGATGTACTTCGGGAGAACTGCAGCGGAATTAGGAGCCTTGAATATATGAAATTATTTTTACTCCTTCCCCTTCTTACAGCCTGTTCCCTCAATTCAGTAGCGACTCCAAAAACCATAGCCCTTGAAGCGGGAACCTCAGTCCGACACGACGTGGGCGATGTTCCCTCGAAGGTCAACACGATTTCCCTCAAGGCACTTTGGGAACTCAGAAAGTAGGAGGTAAGAAAATGAACTTAAAAATTTTAGTGCTGGCTTCCATCCTCCTGCTTCCTGGATGCGCTGCCCTAGAAACCACTGTAGAAATCCTCGACATTCTCGTACCCGACCCCGTTCCTGTCTGTGATAGAGATTCGGTTGGAGTTGAGGTTGGTGGGGAGCAGTGCTTGAAGCTCTCGGATGGGAGTTATGTTTGGAGGTCTAGTTGAATCCCGAACTTATAAAAACCTGTGCGGTCCTCTGCGACCAAAGCTATTCAGATGTGAATCCAAATTTCGTCACTGTGGACGATTTAAGGTACGGGGTTTTTGAAACAGAGCACGGAAAAATAATCTGCATCCGGGGAACGGACAATCTGGAGAATTGGGGCGTGAACGCGAATGTTTTGCCCGCGAAGTCTTGTGGTGGTTTTCTAGCCCACAAGGGGTTCATAAAAGCCTACCGAGAACTCTGCTCGGGTGGGATGCCTACGACCAAAAATCCTTCCGTCATAGCAACTGGGCATTCTCTTGGAGGCGCCCTGGCAACTCTGCTAGCAGAGCACACAGGGTGCAAATTAATTACTTTTGGATCACCAAGAGTTTATTGGAGATTTGGAAAAGCGCCTAAATTGGATTACATCAGGATAGTAAGAGACGACGATCCGGTTCCAGAAGTTCCCAAGTTCCTCTACAGGCACACCCAGGAACCTCTTGTATTGAAAGACGGTGACCACAGGCATTTGCAAGTCAAGGATCATTTTATGAAGTCGTACCTTGAGGCTTTAAAGGAGTTAAAATGAAAGCGGGATTGAAGAAGAGAATTGTTGGGCACAAGTTGTCCTCCATTTTGGGAGTGGTAGGCGGGGCTGCGTTGGCGGGTGCTTCTGGTTATTATCAGGCGTCGGGTGGTTCTATGGCAGACTGGAAGCCGTATGCAGTTGCGGCTGGGGTTTCTGTGGTAGGGCTGCTGTACAAGAAATAAAAAGTTCCTTCCTCCAAGGGGAACGAGAAAGGGCTCCTGGGTTGGTTACCAGGAGCCCTTTTGGTTTTAGCGTTCTACATCCTCTCGTTGATTGCTTGCTGGATATAATCCAGGGTCGCTGCAATTAGCAGTTCGTTTGTCTCGGCGTCTCTGAGATCCGCGTAGATGATCCCTTGCCTTGTATCTTTTCCTCTTCGGAGGTTGGTGATTATGAGTTGGCGATTTTGGAGGTCTTTTGTCATTCAGAAGTCAACTCCCTTCTTGAAAATGTGTTGGTTGGTGGAAGCCAATTTAATCCCGTACTGTTCTTTCTCGCCCCTCAGGTTCTCCTCGTACCGACCGCACTTGAGGTAGGCCAAATATCGCTTAGCGAACTCTGGGACTTCCAAAGGCTTCAACCGGGTGAAGAGCCAGATATCCAAGCAGTGCCGGTCTAGGTACCACAGGAAGGTTTCGAGTTCTTCGTGGTCCTGATCGAAGGGTTCTCCTCCGAAGATCATGATGTTCTCGATGAGATCCGGGAATCTAGCAACCTTGTCGTTGATTTGCAGCAAGGACTCCTTCCAGTCAACTCCCTGATTAAAATCCCAGCTTTCCGGATTGTGGCAGTTTTCACAATGAGGGCCTTTGCACCCAGCCAAGTAAATATCTAGGCTTCTTGTTTCCAACGAGAACTGAGTTGTTAGGACGTTCATTCTATATCCCTGAGTAAAATTGCCTGTGGGGGAAATCCTGCTCGCGCCTAACTTTGTGCCATGATTTAACCGAGGTCAGGAAACCCACAACGCGGGTCAGCTTGTCCACAATTTCTCCTCCGCATTCCGAGCAGGTCTCCGAGATCCCCACGGTCATGTGGCCGTTCTCGCATTTGTTCAGTAGGAAGTTGATCGCGAAGTAGATGACCCCAGCTTTAGCTGCAGCCTTAATCAAATCCACCACCAGCTTGGGATCTTCGATCTTCTGCTCCACGTTCAGGTGGCAGATGGAGCCCCCAGAGAAGTGCTTGTCGAAAAGCCCTTGGAGCATTATGCGATCCAACAGGTCCGCCTCGACCGTAAGGGGGATAAACTGGTTGCTGTAGAGGTCGTAGCGACTATTGAACCCCAGCAACCGGTCCTTCTCCGCGAGCTTCACCGAAACATTTTCTCCAGGGATCTGCTCGCAATTGTGGGGCGACTTGAGTTTCTTCTGCCACCTGTCGTTCTCGGAGTTGATCGTGTTCAGGATTGCCAGCACGAAATCCTGCCCGTCTCTGGTCATTATGTCATAGCCCATGATCTCACAGGCTTCGTTCAGGCCGTTAACCCCGCAGGTCGAGTATTGCTTGTTGAGGTCCATGAACCCATGAGAGTAAAGCGGGAGGTTCCCGTTCTCGATTCTCTTCTTGACGATGTGCCTTTTCGTGTTGTTGATTCGGGAGCACGTCCCAACTAACCGCTCTACCTCGGAGAAGAATTTCTCGGGGTCCTTTTTATACCGGAAGGCCAGCTTCGGCATGTTGATGGTGACTACACCGAGCGAGCCGATTTTGCTGGAGCCAGAACCGAAGGAGTTGAAGTACTCGTTGTCGGTCTCGCTGCGGAGGCGGCAGCACGAACTGAGCGTTGACGATTTCCCGGTGTAGATGTTGATGAAGCCGAATTCGAG